>Ga0118677_10005968_pt1 | contig 20975 bp, 18 predicted proteins | sample AliMusrvi5mmetaG_FD_86154 | JGI IMG/M metagenome (GOLD analysis project Ga0118677, IMG submission 86154)
CCTCACGCGATCCGGCGGACGTCACGCCGCGGCGTCAGGTCGCGTCGGCACCGATCTCTCGCGGAGCGCCTCCCACGCGAATCCCGATTGCTGGAGCACGACGCCGGCCACGAGGAGCGGCACGATGGCGACGATCTTGGGGTCCTTGAGGTTGTTCGCGACGATGCGCCGGTAGCTGGCCAGCCGCTGCCCGATCCGTCGACCGGCCGGGACACGCCGTGAGAACTGTCGCGCCGCCCTTCCTCTTCGGAAGAACCAGCGGGCGAAGCCGACCAGGTTGGAGCGGGCGGCGTGCTCGATCACGGCGGTCGGCTGGAAGCGCATCCTCATGCCCGCCGAGCACATCCGGTGGGAGAGCTCGCCGTCCTCGCCGCCGAAGGTCATCGTCTCGTCGAAACCCCCGAGGCGCTCGAACACGCTGCGGCGCAGTGCGCATCCGAGGGTGGAGAGATGCTCGGTGAGGCCGTCCTCGTCCACGTGGAACATGACGGCGAACCCGGCGTTCCCGCCGCCCGGGAAGCCGAGCGCGGAGATCGAGTCGCCCAGGAAGGTGGAGGGCGGGATGCGGACCTCGCTCATCACGGCGTCGATCGCGGGGTCCGAGAGCGGCGAGAGCAGTTCGGTGAGCCAGGTGTCCGTCGGCCAGCAGTCGTCGTCCACGAACACGATCACGTCCCCGCGCACGGCGTCGACCGCCCGGTTGCGGTCGAACCCGAGCCCGCGCCCGGCAGGGAGTCGGACCAGGTAGGTCCGCGGCCGCAGGAGCTCACGGTCCGTCGGCGCGGCGGTCGTCGCGTCCTCAGCGACGATCACGACCTCGGTCTCCGGGTCCGGGGACCTGAGCGCGAGCAGTCGCGCCGCCAGCTCCTCGACCTCGAGGGTGAGACCGCGCGTGACGATGGCGATGCCTGTCATCGCTCGAACCCTTCGCGGATCGACTCGATGTCGCGTCGGGTGAGACCGCGCGTGACGAACAGCAGGCCCGCGTACAGCGCCGAGGCGACCACGTACCACCCGATGAGGGCGGGTCCGGCGGCGGGCCGCAGCGCCGCGGCAGCGAGTCCCACGACCGCCGCCGGGGCGACCAGGCGCAGCAGTGTCGACGCGAGCGGGAACGCGAGCCGCTCGCGAAGGGCGATCAGCGCCGCCACTCCCGCGATCGCGAAGGCGCCCCCGGCGGCAAGGGCCGCGCCTTTGGCGCCCATCCGCGGGATGAGCAGGTACGCGGCGACCGCCTCCGCGGCCACGAGCCCTATCGCCGTGCCGAGGACCGCGCGGCCGCGCCCCTCCAGCAGCAGGGTCGGGCCCACGGCCACGGCGACCATCCCGATGGCGGTGCCGGTCGTCAGCAGCATCAGGACCGGCGCTCCCGCTCCGTACGCCGCGGGGAAGCCGATGGTGATGAGGAGTGCCCGCGCGGTGGGCACGACCAGCGCGACCCACAGCGACGCAGCGGCCACCAGCAGCCTGACCGACTGGCTCACGTAGTGCCGCTGGCGCTCGACGTCACCTCGGCGGCGCGCATCGCTGTAGGCGGCGAAGAGCCCCCAGACGAGGCCCGAGGAGAGGGCGAAGGGGACCTGCGCGATGAGGCTCGCTCCGCGGTAGTAGCCGGCCTGCGCTGCCGGCAGCAGCGCCTTGACCATCCAGAGGTCGAGCGAGAGCGCGAGCGTCTGGGAGACGATCAGGGTGGCGGGAACGGTCGCCCCGGCCACAGCGCCGCCGTCAGGCAGCGAGGGGAGAGGCACGCCGTCACCGTCGGACGCACGGGGGACCACCGGGGCGTCGCCGAACCAGCGTCGCCCGCGGAACCGGACGGCCACGAGGACGAGGGTGATCGCCAGCCCGCCCACGGACGCGCTGACCGATCCGAGGACGGCACCGATCACGGACATGCCTGCGAGCACGAAGGCCACGGTCGCCACGAGCTTGGTCAGGGCGTAGCCACCGGTCGACAGGCCCTCGAAGGTGTAGCTCTGCGACCCGAGCAGCGCCGCGAGTGCGAGGTTGTAGAGAGCGAAGATCGGGATGTCGATGGCGGCGAGCCGGAACGGGGCCAGCGTGCCCGTCTGGGCGAAGACCGTCGCAAGGAGTGGAGCCGCGAGCGCCAGAGCCCCCGCGAGAAGGAAGGCCACGCCGAGCTGGGCCGCCACGTAGCGCCCACGCACGATGGGACCCTTCGCGTCGGGATCGACGACCCGCACGATCCAGAGCGGCAGCCCCTCGGCGACCACCAGTTCGAGCCACATGAGCACCGTGATGACCACGCCGAGGAGTCCGAACGCGGGCACGCTCAGGTGTCGCGCGAGGAACACGTTGAGCAGGTAGCTCAGGCCGACCGCCACGAAGCGGCTGGCCGTCATGATGGTCGCCCCGCTCGTGAGGCTCGGTCGTTTGCGCGCCTCCGCGATCACGGTGTCTCCGCGCACTCGGGGAGAGGGTCGGCCTCGACGCCGAGGGCGCGCCGGTACTCCGCCCACGTCGTCTGCAGCACCCTGTCGGTCCCGTACTGTTCGATGACCTCCCTCTGCCCGGCCAGTCCCAGGGCCGACGCCGCTTGCCGGTCCGAGAGCAGACGCTCGATCCCCTCGGCGAGGGCGTCGTCGTCCGCCGGCGGCACGAGCAGACCCGTGACACCGTCCACGACCTGCTCCATCGTGCCGCCCACTGCCGTAGCGACGACGGGCACGGCGAGCGCGAGTGCCTCTGTCGTCGCCGTCCCCAGTCCTTCGCTCAGCGACGGCCCGACGTACACGTCGAGCGCCGCGATCAGCGGCGCCGGCTCCTCGACGTAGCCCAGGAAGTGGACCCGGTCGGCGATGCCCAGCTCGGCCGCCAGGCGCTCGAGATTCTCGCGCTCGCCGCCGTCCCCGGCGACCAGACAGATCGCGTCCGGGTGCCGCGACGCCACGCTGGCGAAGGCCCGCAACAGGTGGTCGACACCCTTCAGCCTCTGCAGCTGCCCGACGGCGGTGCCGATCCGGGGTCTGCCCGGAGGCAGGTCGATGGGGACCCTGGCACGCGCTCTCCACGAGTCCACGTCGAACGGGGTGGGCAGGACCACGAGGTGGCCGCGCACGCCCATGCCCTCGAGCGCGTCGCAGACCGCGTGCGATACCGGGAAGACGCCGTCAAGAACGGGGGCGACCCGACGCAGAAGCCGGTTGCGCAGCGCGGTCGTGACCGGCCGCCTGCGGGCGTCCGCGTAGACGAGCGGAGAGCCGGGTTCCACGACGATGCTCACGAACATCGCGGGGCGACGCTGGCGAGGGCGACCGGCCAGCAGACCGGGCGCCGCCAGAACGAGCGGCACCGTGCTCATCGCATGGATGACGTCAGGGGTCTCGGATCTCACGACCTGTCGCAGCTCGCGGACGTGCCACGGCCACGGCCCGAACGTGACCGCGCGGAAGGGGATACCGGCGCCGGCCGCGGCCCGCTCCAGCGCCGATCCCCCGGGGCCCGCGATGGCGGCATGCCAGCCCTGCTTCAACGCGGCGGCGGCGAGGATCAGCGTCTGGGAGGCGGCGCCGGTGAGGTGCGCGCGGGGAGCACTGGCCAGGTACAGCACGCGCATCAGCTGACATCTTTCGCCTCGAGGGGCATCCTGTGCAGGTGACCGCACTGGTGAAAGGATAGACCCGGCGAGGTCACCATGACATACACCCAACGTCTCCGAGGAGGCCCGCACATTGGACGTGCTCTCGGAAGCGCCGGGCGCGACCCTCTCACAGCTTCTGGCTCCTAAGGTCCTGCTGTACCACGACATCACGCAGGGCGGCCGCGTCGACGCCCGCGATGCCCGGCGGCGCTTCAGCGCGCAGCTGGACTGGATGGGTGCCCGCGGCCTGCGGCTGGCGAGTCTCGACGATTGGATAGAGGGGCGTTTGGGGCCCCGTGACGTGGTCGTCACTTTCGACGACGCGCTTCGTTCGTTCCTGGAGATCGCGCTTCCCGCGCTGGAGGAGCGTCGCGCGCCGTCGGTGCTCTTCGCGGTGGCTCAGTTCAGCGGGCGTCCCGACGCCGCCCGCGTGTTCCTCACGTGGGACGAGCTGCGAGACTGCCGGGCGCGCAGTGTCCACGTGGCCTGTCACGCGCGCACGCACGTCCCGCTCGACGAGGTGCCCGCCGACAGGATGCGGCAGGAGGTGTCCGCTTCGACGCGCCGGTTCGTCGAAGAGGGGTTGCCCCAGGTGGTGTTCGCGTATCCCTTCGGGCGCTACAACGACGGAGTGAAGGCCGCCCTGATCGAGAACGGGTATCGGGTCGCGGTCACCGTGATGAAGGGCGGTGCCGACCGGCTCGAAGTGCGGCGCCGGCTCCTGACGGGCTCCGAGGGCCCGGCAGCGCTGGGGCTGATGCTCTCCGACTCCTTCTTCGGCATCCGCGAAGGAGCGCGCAGACTCGTGCCCCGCCGCTTCCTCAAGCAGGAGCAGCCGATCGCGTTTGAGCGCTGGGGCGCTCACGGGTTCGGCCTGCCGGACACGGAGGACTGAGCGCGGTCCGCGCCGCCCCGCTCCTGCCCCGTAGGCGCGCTCGCCCAGCCCCTCGGCGTCCGTATGCCTCCGCTGGTCGGCGCGCGGTCGCGCACGGCGGACAGTGCGACCGCTGGGCGGACACCCCTCATGGAGGCGAGGTCGCCGGCCGACAAGAAGACCTGTAGGGAGTCGCTACTCGCTCCCCGTGACAAGAGCAAACCCGTCGTGAGGCGGGCTCGCAAAGCCGTGGGTCTCCCCCTGGGAGACTGCCTGGTTGCCGAAGGTGAACGAGAAATTGAAGAGATTCCTGCGCCTCTGCCTCGTCGTCCCCCTCGTGATCGCGTCCCTCACGTTCCCCGCCGCGGCGGTGAACGCATCGGCTTCGCCCTCGGCCCGCTGGATCGGCTTCTACGTTCCGGGCGCACCGCTCGACCCCTCTCCGCTCACCACTCTGAGCTCCAAGGCCGGTGAGAAGGCGACCGTCAGCGAGTACTTCCAGAACACCTCGCAGGGGTTCACCTTCACGCAGGCGACCAACGCCGTCGCCGCCGGCGCCGTGCCGCTGGTGACGCTCGAGTTCTGGGATCCCGCCAACGGGGTCGACCAGCCGTCGTTCAGCTACGCGAAGATCTCGGGAGGGTCGTTCGACACCTACCTGCACAGCTACGCCAAGGCCGCCAGGGCCTTCGGCTCCAGCGTGTGGCTGCGCCCGCTGCATGAGATGAACGGGAACTGGTACCCGTGGGGCGGGACGGTCAACGGCAACACGCCGGCCGGCTTCGTGGCCGCATGGCGCCACATCCACGACATCTTCGTGGCCGAGGGAGCCACCAACGTGAGCTTCGTGTGGTGCCCCAACGCCGACAGCGTGCCCAATACCGCTGCCAACTCCATCTCGGCCTACTGGCCCGGCGACGCCTACGTGGACTACGTCGGACTCGACGGCTACAACTTCGGCGGCAGCTCCTGGAGGAGCTTCAGCTCCATCTTCTCCGCCGCCTACGCCAAGGTCACCTCGCTCTCTTCCAAGCCCGTCATCGTGGGCGAGATCGGCTGCTCCACCGCCGGCGGCGACAAGGCGGCGTGGATCACCGACATGTTCAAGGTCATCCCGTCCTCCTTCCCGCGCATCGCGGGAGTGAGCTGGTTCGACGCCGACAAGGAGAGCGACTGGAGGATCGAGTCCGACTCCGCGAGCCTCGCCGCCTTCTCCGCGGGTGCCGCGGCGTGGCAAGCTGACCCGCGAGCGGGATCGCCGCAGGCACCGATCGCGTCCGGTGTCACGATCGCGACAAATGCGCCGAACCCCAGGCTGCCAGTCGCCTTCGTGCTCTCCGGTGCACTCACCCCGTCACTGGCCGGCGACGTCGTCGCGGTCAGCGTGCAGAAGCCGGGAGCGATCCGGTGGTCGTACTCCTCCGCTCGCGGCACCTACGGCTCCAGCGGCACGAAGGGGACCTTGTGGTGGTACCGGTACGCCCCGAAGGTGCGCGGCCTCTACCACTTCTCCGCCGCGTTCAGCGGGGACACGTCGCGGTCGCCGAGCGTATCACGGACGATCGTGGTGACTGTGCGGTAGCACGCTCACGTCAAGAGACGCACCCCCGACGCCCTCGTTGCCGGTCCTCTGGGCGGTGGGGGCGTCCGCACGCGGTGCCCGGACGATCACGAGCAGGGCAGCCGCGAGGACAGCGCCCGCGGCGCCGTAGACGAACGGTGCCGCTGGCCCGACCTTGTCCCACAACAGACCCGCGACGATGCTGGCCAGCACCGCAGCGACACCGCTCACCGTGCCGAAGACCCCGACTGCGGTACCCCTGACCGTGTCCGGCACCAGGTCCACGGCCAACGCCTTGCCGACTCCGTCGGTCGCCGCGATATAGACGCCGTATACGGCGAACAGCACCCAGATCATCCACCCCTGCCTGGCGAACGCGAAACCGACATACACGGCCGCGAAGACGAGAAGCCCGAGACGCAGGATGCGGCGACGGCCGACTCGGTCCGACAGACCTCCGAGCACCGGACTCGCCAATGCATACACCAGGTTGTAGACGGTGTACGCGAGCACGACGGTCAGGGTGCTGAACCCGAGCGACCTGGCGCGCAGGATCAGGAAGACGTCGCTCGAGTTCGTGAGCGCGAACAGACCCCACACCGCCACGTACGAGCGGAACGCGCCCGGCAGCAGGCGCAGCGCCGGCGGCTCGGACGTCCGCGGCACCCGCGCCTTGTCCCTCACCAGCAGCACGAGCAGCGCGCCTGCCACGCCCGGCACGAACGCGAGCAGGAGGATCGAGCGGATGTCACCGTGAAGCGCAGCCAGCAATGCGAGCGCGATCAGAGGCCCGACCACAGCGCCGAGACTGTCCATCCCCCGGTGCCAGCCGAACGCCTTCCCGCGGTATCTCTGGTCGATCGAATCGGCGAGCACCGAGTCCCTCGGGGCGTCTCGGACGCCCTTGCCCACGCGATCCAGCACGCGCGCGACAAGCGCGAACGGCCACCCCAGAGCGATCCCGAGCAGAGGCTTCGACACGGCGCTCAGGGCATAGCCGCCGAAGATCAGCGGCTTGCGCCGGCGGACCCGGTCCGACCACCAGCCCGAGACCGACTTCAGCACTGAGGCGGTTCCCTCGGCGAGTCCCTCGATCAGGCCCACGACGGCGACGGGCGCCCCGAGCACGGTGGTGAGAAAGATCGGGATGAGGGGGTAGAGCATCTCGCTCGAGACGTCCGCGAAGAACGAGACGAGGCCCAGCCGGAAGACGTTGGGGGGCAATCCCTCGAGGAGCCTGCCCCGCTCCCTCTCGTCCGTCATCCTGCTGCGCCCCCCGGTGCCGGTCCCGCATGCCCAAGACCCCATCGTACGGGGTATCACCATACCCAAACGCGGGAGCACGCATGGGAGCAGGACCGACCGGCAACGCCGTGCGCCGAGTGAACGGCCGCCTTCTTCGAGAGGAACACCTCATGGGAGTCCGCAGGATGAGCCGCCGCGAGTTCCTGACCGTCGCCGCGGGCGTCGGCGTCACCACCTTCGCGACCGTGAGCTTCGGCTGCGTGCCGTCCCCGCCGCCTGTGCGCTCCTTCTCTCAGAGTCCCCGCATGCGCAAGTTCGTCACTGCCCTGCCGGGCCTGGGCCCGTCGGCAGCGAACGAGATCGGGCAGTTCATCCCACTGGCGACGAAGACCACCCGCACCTTCGCGGGCCTGGCCACGGACACCTACGACCTGGCGGTGTCTCCCTTCGCGGAGAGGATGCATCCGGATCTGCCCGCTGCGACCCATTTCCACGGCTACCACGACCTGGGAAGCACGTCTCGCGGATACCTGGGAGGGGTGATCGTGGCGAAGCGGGGCACGCCGGTGCTCCTGAGCATGGCCAACCAGCTGCCGGACCGGGCGCTGGTCCCGACCGATCCCACGGTCATGGCCGGGCCGGATGGACTGACGGTGGGGCAGCTGCCCCTCAACCGCATCGCGACACACCTGCACGGAGGAGCCACACCGTGGTTCAGCGACGGGACACCGCTGCAGTGGTACGACCCGGCCGGCAAGACAGGGCCGAGCTTCATGAACGTGCCGGGCACGCAGCCGCCCGCCGGCACCGCCACCTACTACTACCCGCTCGACCAGAGCGCCCGCTTCGCCTGGTACCACGACCACGCGATGGGGATCACTCGCACGAACGCGTACGCAGGCATCGCGTCGGCTCTGCTCGTCATCGACGACTTCGAGCTCGGGCTTGTGAACAGCGGACTGCTTCCCGACCTGGTGGGCACCCCGCTGATCATCCAGGACAAGTCGTTCGTGCCCCACGACATCCTCGTCAGCGACCCCGACTGGAAGTGGGGAGCGCCGGGAGATCTCTGGTACCCGCACGCGTACGAGGCGAACGCCCTGGTCCCGAAGAAGCCTGACCCGTATGGCAGGTGGGACTGGGGTCCCACCGCGGACCATCCGACCCGACACACGCGAGCGTTGCCGCCCACGTCTCTCGTCCCCGAGGCGTTCTTCGACACGATCATGGTCAACGGCGGCGTCTACCCGGTCGCCACCGTGCCGCCGAAGCGAGTGCGGTTCCGCGTCCTGAACGGGTCCCAGGCGAGGTTCCTGCATCTGAGCCTGTATCCCGAGGACTCCTCGACAAAGGGGGAGGCGATGGTCGGGACACCCGGTCCGATCATGTACCAGGTCGGCACCGAGGGCGGCTTCCTGCCCGCCGTTGCCGTGCACCGCAACGACTCGCCGCTGAAGCGGAAGGACCCAGAGAGCGTCGACCCCGCGGGGCCGTTCAACCTGCTCCTGGCCCCCGCCGAGCGCGCCGACCTCGTGGTCGACTTCAACGGCGCGGCGCCCGGGTCGACCTTCATCCTGTACAACGACGCCACCGCGCCCTTCCCCGACGGGGACGAGCGCAACGACTACTTCACCGGCGACAGGAACAACTCGGCGACCGGGGGCGCGCCGCGGACTCCGGCGGGCTTCGGACCGAACACGCGCACTCTCATGAAGATCGTCGTGGGCCCTGGCTCCGGAGACACGATGCCCACGTCAGGCTGGCTTCGGGCGCTCGACTCGAAACTCCGCAACAACTTCCTCACCGGGAACCAGCCGGGCCTGCTCTTCCACGCAGGGGATCTGTCCGTGCCGGCGTTCCCCTTCACGGGAACGCCGAGCCGCAAGCTGACGCTGAACGAGGACTTCGATGAGTTCGGCCGGCTCATCCAGACGATGGGGACCTTCGCGAGCTCGAGCAAGGACAGCCAGGGCCTCGACACGTGGGGCCTCGCCTACATGGCTGATCCCACCGAGGACCCCATCGCCGGGACCACGGAGGTGTGGCAGATATTCAACCTCACGGGCGACACGCACCCGATCCACTTCCACCTCGTGAACGTGCAGCTTCTGCAGCGTCAGCGGTTCGACGGAGATCCGTCCGCGTTCAAGCTCGTCGGCCCGCCCCGTCCCCCGGACCCGAACGAGATGGGCTGGAAGGAGACGGTGCGGATGAACCCGGGTGAGATCACCACGGTGGCGATGAAGTTCGACCTCCCGCATCTCCCGACCGCAGAGATGACACGGGCCGTCAGCCCGCGGACGGGCGGCCACGAGTACGTGTGGCACTGCCACATCCTCGAGCACGAGGAGCACGACATGATGCGCCCGCTGATCGTCAGGTGAGCCTGAGTCCCGATCCGCCCGCTGTGGATCCTGGCGCGCTCTACTTCACGATGTTGGCCACCGTGGCGACGTCGGTCCCGCTGCCGCTGCTGGACGGCGTCACCGTGATCTGAATGCTGGAGCCGCCCATCTTGGCCGTGAGGATGGAGGCGGTACCTCCGCTGATGACGGCGTCGACCTTCCAGCCCTTGTCGACGAGGTGCCTCTTGTACCACGCCGCCACGGTGGCGACGTCGTCGCCCGTGTGGACGACGAACGTGAAGGTGCTGCCCTTGTCGGTCGTGAGAGCCGTCGATCCCTTCACGGTCCCGCTGTAAGCGGGGACGGTGTCCGGCAATCCGTCCGGGAGCTTGTTCTGGTCGCCCTGCACGGTCGCCTTCTGCCCGTTGGGGCCGGTGACCGTGATCTGACTACCGTTCTTGTCCACGCTCACGCCGGTCGCCTTCTGTACGGCCTGCTGCGCGAGCTGCGCGCACCCGGTGACAGCGAGCGTCAGCACCAAAGCGACCAGCACGAGACCCAGCGTGCTCTTCTTCATCGTGTGCCCCTCCCCCGTGACCTCCAGCGTCCACGTTCCCTTTCACCATTCTGCCCCGTGCCCCGGGTGCGTCAATCCCGGGTCGACACCGCGGCCTCACATACCTCGCGCGAATCTGCGGGCCGCTCTGCCGGCGCGCGTCAGCGGCGCCACGAGCCAGCCGGGGGCCGAGAGGACCGCCTTCTCTGCGCGACTGACGGCCACGTCTTCCAGACGGCGCATCTGCCCCGCGAACGAGCCGGAGTACAAGGTGAGGTCGAAGAAGCGGCGGACCTCCGTCACACCCCAGCCCCGCTTGTGCTCCTGGTCGCCCAGCCCGAGATCGAGGGTCGAGCACCCCTGTGCGATGGCCCGCTCCACCACGTAGCCGAACAACGCTTTGTAGACGGCCTGCTTCGCCCATCGCTCTTCGAAGCCGGACATCAGGCCGTAGAGCGTGTCGCCATAGCGGAACGAGTACTCGACCGCGACGCGCTCCCCGCCGATCGTGAGGAATGCGAGGACCAGTCGCCCCTGGCTGAGCAGAAGGGGCAGCATCCTGGCGACGAACGTCCGCAACTGTGGAGTCACGCGATAGCCCTGGTCGACCACGCGTCGCATCCGACACTCGAACAGGCGAAGGAGGTCGTCGGACGCTTGTGGCAGAGCCGCGGCGTCCTCGATCAGCTCCAGCTGGGCGCCGGCCGCCTCGGCGTCGCGACGACTCTGCCGCACACCCCTCCTCGAGTGGCTCCCGAGCGTCTCAGCGAGGTAGGCCTCCCAGTCCGAGGGAAGCGCGACGCGGGGACACGCCTGGGCGCCCGTGACCATCCGCACGCGACCTGCCCGAGTGCCCGTCTCCGCGAGTCCGAGAAGCGGTGAGTCGGCATCCAACGCCCGCAACGCAAGCACGTCCCAGGGTTCGTCGCGCAACCGCTCGGCGAGCCTTTGCGCCACCTCGGCCTCGACGTCAGGTCGTGAGAAGGCGCCGAGTCCGACCGACCCTACATGCTCGTCGCCCAACAGACGGACCATGCGGGCGCCGACCACGCGCCCCTGCCTGGTCCGGAAGATCGGAAGAGCCCCGACGAGGTCGCCTCCGCTGCCGTCCCGGCAGATGAGCACGCTCAGGGCGTCATGTCCGGTGCCGAAGGACTCCCACCAGGTCTCCAGCCACTCGTGGCGGAGGAAGGGACCATCCTGGCGCGACTGTGCGAGCAGATCGTTCCACTGCGCCCGGAGTGAGGAGAAGTCGCGATCGTCGCTGATCGTGATGAGTTCCATACACGCATCCTACCCGCGGGGCTGGGCGCTCCCTTGCGGGAGCGACTAGTCTGTCATCGCGGACGCGCACACCGGCGGCGTCCGGCAGTGGACCGGCCGAGGATGCGAGCGAGAGGCGTCGCACGTGGGATCTTCAGAGAAGAGGGAGGAGACGGCGTCGTCGACGGACGCTGAGGCGCGATCGTCTGAGCCGGCCCGAATCAGCCGGCGTGAGTTCCTCAAGGTCTCGGCAGCGGTGGTGACGCCGCTCTTCCTGGGCACCGGCTACTACTCGTGGCAGGTCGAGCCGCACTGGCTTGAGATCGTGACGCGCCGAATGGCGATACGCGCGCTCCCCGACGCGCTCGAGGGAGCCCGGCTCGTCCAACTCTCCGATCTCCACGTCGGTCCGGTCGTGTCCGATGAGTACGTCCTCGACGCGTTCCGGCGCGTCGCCGCCCTGCGGCCCGACATCGTGGTGGTGACCGGCGACCTCACGAGCTACGCCGCCGATGTACTGACTCACGCGCGACGGATCTACTCGCATCTCCCTCACGGTCGTCTCGCGACGCTCTGCACGCTCGGCAACCACGACTACGGCCCCGGCTGGATGCACTACAACGACGCCGACCGCCTCGCTGCGACGATGCGGGAACTCGGCGCGCCGGTGCTTCGCAACGAGATCGCCCGGGTCGGCGATCTCCAGATCGTCGGCATGGACGATCTGTGGGCCGAGCGTTTCGACCCTGTGAGGGCGTTTGCCGCCCTCGACCCCCGACAGGCGATGCTGGCCCTGAGCCACAACCCGGACACGGTGGATCTCCCAGGCTGGGGCGGCTTCCAGAGCTGGGTGCTCGCGGGGCACACGCACGGCGGGCAGGTCAAGCCGCCGTTCCTTCCGCCGCCGATACTCGGGGTCCGGAACCGACGCTACACCGCCGGCGAGTTCGGCCTCTCGGGTGGTCGGCGGATGTACATCAATCGTGGCGTGGGCCACCTGCAGCAGATACGCTTCGATTGCCGGCCGGAGGTCACGCTGTTCGAACTCCACCGGGCGTAGCGGACTGGACATCGGGAAACAACGGGGGCGAGCCGCATGAAGGCTGTCGTGGTGTACGAGTCTCTCTGGGGGAACACGGCGAGGATCGCGCGGGCCGTCGCGGAGGGCCTGGGATCGGGCGCACAGGCGCTCTCGACTGACGAAGCATCTCCGGACGTGATGAAGGATGTCGACCTGGTCGTGGCAGGGGCGCCCGTGCTCGGCTTCAGCCTGCCCACGGACAAGATGCGCGAGTCCATCGGTGCAAGCCCATCCACCACGCCGCCGGACCTCTCACACCCCTCGATGCGGTCGTGGCTGGATTCTGTTCCGAAGGGCAGCGGTCGCTTCGCTGCCTTCGAGACGCGCATCTGGTGGTCTCCAGGCGGAGCGACGAAGGGCATCGAGCGCGGACTCGCTCGGGTCGGCTACGAGCCGCTCGACCATGCTCACCGCTTCATGGTCACCGGACGCTACGGTCCGTTGCGCGAAGGCGAGACCGACCTTGCGAGGACGTGGGGAGCCGACCTCGCCAAGGCGATGGATGGGGTGACATCCGAGACGGTCTAGCGGGCCGAGGTGAGCTGCTCGGCGAAGCGGCTCAAGCTCTCTCCGCCTGAGACCCTGATCCTGTTCATCGTGTACATCTCGCCGGGTCGGGCGTCACCGTATCGGGTCGTGGTGGCCCCCAGGTAGTGCGCCGCGCGTACGGCGGCGACCACCTTCGGATCGAACCGCCCGGACGGGTAGCAGAAGAAGTTCACTGGCACGCCGAACAGGGCCTCGAGCTTGCGCTTCGACTCTGTCAGTTCGTGCGCCAGTCGCGCCGAGTCGAGCTTGGTGAGATCGACGTGGGAGACGGTGTGCGAGTCGATCTCCCAGCCGCTCGCGACCATCGCGCGCACCTGTGGCGTCGGCATGCGCGTCGCAGCGCCACGCCCGGCTATGAGATTGAGCACGCCCGGCCAATGCAGGCTGTTCAGCAGCGGCGCGACCACGGCGAAGTCGGCAGGGTACCCGTCGTCGAACGAGAGAACGACGGGGTGTGCCGGGAGCGAGCCCTTGCCGTGCCAGAAGTCGTAGACCTGCTGGAGCGACACGGCCTGGTAGCCGTGAGCGTTCAGGTACTCCAGCTGAGCGATGAAGTCTCGCGGCTTCACGTAGAGCGTGAAGTCGTGGGTGCGCGCCGGGACCGACTCGACCACGTGGTACATCAGGATCGGCACGGGCGACCTGCTCGGCCCGCTGATCAGAGAGCCGACAGTGTGCGGGGTCAGTCGAACCAGGGGTGCGGGAAGCTCCGAGGCGGCCGTCGACGAGGTCGATGCCTCCAGCGATGGTGGGCCGCTCGCCTCCGGCGCGCCCGAGGTCCCAGCGGGCGCATCCGCCGCCGAACCGGGGACGCTCCACAGCGGACGACCCAGCACGCCGGCAGCTGCGATCTCCACATAGCGCGTCGCGGCTCCGGCTCGGCCTGACACCACGAGACCGCACCCGACCGCTGACACGCCGACGATCGCCAGGCCTACGAAGAGCACGGCGAGCCTGGCTCGCCGTGCCGCCTCACGGGCGGCCATCCGCCGCCGGCTCTTCTCTCGTCTCGCCACGACACCCGCCTCGTCCGCCGCTCGGTTCCCCGATGCAGGAGCGAACTCGGGGCCATCTCCGGCACAAGGCTACACGAAGAGGGCAGACGTCCAAGGCGCGGATCGGTGGTGCGCGAACTCGACCGCGCCGGCGCTGGCGAGCAGCCGCGGGACCTGCGCTCCGGGAGCCCGGATCAGCGCACGGGCGCGAACTTGAAGGCGATGTCGCCCGGGGACGCCGCCGTCCACTCGACGTTCATGCCCGGCCGCTGCGACCCGAGATCGGTCGTGCCGATCACCACACGGTGCGTCACCGTGTCCAGGTTCTCGAACGTCACCGTGCCCCCCACCCGGATCTTGACCATGGACGGCGCGAAGCGCGAGCCCTTCTCGACGACGACGACGCTTGTGGCGGAACCACTGATCGGGCCGCTCAGCGAGCTGTGCAACGCAGCAACCACGCTCGCCACACCATGTTCGCCCGCCGCACCGCCGATCGACGCTCTCGGCGTGGGACTGTCGATCCCCGCGTGTCCGGTGCCTGGCCGCAGGTTCGCGTACCCTGCGAGGGCGACGAGTACCGCCGCAGCCGCGACCGCCACCATAGGCAGCAGACGGCCGACGACAAGGCCGCGCTTCGCCGGGCCCCTACTCGCCAGCCTCGCGTGCACCCGCTTCGCGGAGAGCTCCGCCGCTCGCGGACTGAAGCCGTTCGCGATCCTGTCCCGCAGTTCGCGCTCCGGATCGTCGCTCATGATCGGTCACCTCCAGCAGGACGCCGAGCCTGTCGAGCGCCCGGCGATACAACATCTTCGCGGCACCTTCGCTGCGGCCAAGCGCGGCGCCCACCTCCGAGAAGCTGCGGTCCTCGATCATGCGGAGGTAGACCACCAGTTGCTGGGCAGGCGCCAGCCGTCGCACGGCGTCTCCGATACCCGGATCGGTCCACTGCTCGACGACACCGGCCAGTCCGGTGAGATCTGCGACAAGCGTCTCGCGCCTGGTCGCACGGATGCGATCGACGTGCACGTTCATGGCGACTCGGTACAACCAGGGAAGCACCTTTGCCTCCGGCATCGGCGGCTGCGTGAGCAGTCGGGAAAAGGCCTCCGCCGCCAGGTCCTCGGCGTCCGCGACACTCGCGGTGCGGAACTGGCAGTAGCGGAAGAGTCTGGGGAATGTCGACTCCCAGATGGCCGTGAACCGCTCGTCAGTCATCGCCGATATGCTCGCCCGCCATGTCGGTCCGCCCATGCGACGAACAGTTCCGCTCAAATGGGCGAGACTGCCGGTCGCGACGAAGCTTACCGTGCGCGGCCAGACGTGCGTCAAGAACCTCGCCCACCACCGACGGGTCGTGACCGGTTCGAAGAGCCGGCTCGGCCCGGCCGTGGCGTCCATCACAGGCGCTGCCCTACTTGAACGCGAACTCGGTGATCTCGGCACCGCTGTTGGCGTCGATAACGATGTTCATCTCGGTGAAGGTGGGCGGCGTGCCCGTGTTGATGCCACCGTGTCCGTGCCACTTCAGGCCGTCCACTGTGATCACCCAGGCCAGCAGGTCCTTGGGGACCAGGCCGTTCGGCAGCGCGCCTTCGTAGTGGTCGAGCGTGAACCTGACCTCGCGAGCGCTGACGGTCACCCCCGCCTGCGCGGAGTCGAAGGCGAAGTACTGCTTGGCTTTCGCGATCGCCGTGTTCGAGTCCAAGGCGGCGGCCTCGGTCGAGGCGGGCATCTCGATGCCCATGCTCGTCAGGCGCGCGGCGTCAGATGCGACCGCGGTCGCGTGGACTGTCGCGTGTGCCTTCGGCACGAACGGCTTCCTCGGCGCCTGCGCTGGCGCCGCGTCGGCGACGAGTGCAAGAGCCCCCACGCAGCACGCGGCCGCGACCAACAGGATCAAGAGTCTGCGCATGTCTTCCGTTCCTTTCACTCTCAGGCAGGTCCTCGACGACTAGTTGCGCGTGTCCCAGATCTGCCACGAGTTGCTGCCCTGCACGGCGTTCGTGCCGAACGTCGCCTTGGTGTGATCTGGCGTGACGGCGTCGTTGTAGTAGATCCCGTCGGCCGTGTTCTTCCACTGGCAGTTGTGGAAGTCGTTCTTGTTGCCGACCGAACCCGCGCACGTGTCGGCAGACTGGAGGGTCTCGGCCTGGTACTCGTTCTCGTCCGGCGTCCAGCCCAACGCGCTCTTGGGCTCGTAGTCCTTCTGCACACCGTTGATCAGGAATCGCCAGTTGGTCGCGTCACCGTCGATCTTGAAGTCGACTCCCACGCCCAGCGGCGCGACACCGAAGGTCTCGTACTTGTACTCGTCGGGATTGATGTCGCTGTGCCACTCGACGAAGTAGTGAGGCGAGGTGAAGCTCGGCTCTTTGTCCCAGCCCACCTGGACATAGTCCTGGCCGCCGCTGTTGTCGCTCATCACCCAAGCGGAGGAAGATCCGCCGGAGACGACTGTGGGGTTCTGGACCTCGATGGTCTGGCGGCAGCCGTTGTTGCCCCCGCTGCTGATCCCGCCGTTGTAGAAGTTCGCGAGCGCGATCTGCGGCACCGCGAGCAGCGATGTGGCTGCGAACGCGGATGTCACAAAGACGCGCCCAAGGATCCCGTTCTTCTTCACTCGATCCTCCCTGCCTGCTCGTTGCCTGCGAACATTGATGCGACGAGCCCGCCCCCCTCCACTGGATCGCACATGAACCCGCTGTCCATACGGTCACGCGCCGCGAAAAGTAACGCGCGACTTGCCCGTCAGCCTCTCGGCCGGTGCCCCTGAGGACCCTCCCGGGTTTCGCCTCGCCGCTGGGCGGCTCATGAGCCCGCTCGTCGGGAGCAGCGTTACTTCGTGCGTGCTGACGACGAGTCGGTTGCGGCGAACGCCGGCGTCGGCGTTCCTGTTCCTGCCGCCACGGCGGGAGCACGACTGGCGCGAGGGGGACTCGGATGCTCGATGCGGATGCCCCGGGGAGGTCTCACCCCGGCTACCGGGAGATGATCGCGGACGCCGGCCGAGACACGTTGTCCATAACCCGGCCCGAAGCGGTTGTGGCATCTCCGACTGACAAGATCGCCTCCGCACCCGCGCGGCAAGCATCGCCTGCCCCGCAGCGGAAGACCGCCCCCGAGGCCGTCGGCACGACCACCCGTGAGCAGCGGCGGGAGCGGCTTGCGCTCATGCGTATATGCCTCCAGGCGAGCCTCGATGAGATCGAGCGGGATTCCAAGTGCGGAGAGCGCTGCGCGAAGCTGCTCATCGACCGCTGCTTCTATGCCCTCGAGACGATCGGCGCGTGCTGGCGGTACGACGCCGGGCCGATCGCCTTGACCCGGATCCCCGCCGTGTTGGGCACCGTGATCGCCGAGACCGAGGAGGTGCTCGAGGGCGGCCCCACACTCGGTCTGACCGACGTCAGCCAGTCGTTGCGGGTGGCCCTTAGCCTCTTCCCGGACTCCTAGGGTCAAGCGGTCCCGGGGCCGAGCCCGCCGCCAGTGCGTCGGCGCCGGCTGTGTCGATCGAATGAAGCAGCTCCGCCGGATCTGTCCGGCGGAGCTGCTGGTCGATCGCCTGGTGCGGGTGAAAGGAGTTGAACCTTCACGGGGTTGCCCCCACATGGACCTGAACCATGCGCGTCTGCCATTCCGCCACACCCGCGTGCGTAGCAGGCCGCTAGGTTAGCACCGCGCCTTGGAAGGCGGCAAGGCCGGGCAGCGCCGCTACCGGGCGAGCACGCCCCACGCCGCGAGACCCGTCATGGCGGTCCCCACGAGCAGGAAGACCCCACCCGAGACCCGCCTGAGAAGGCGCTGCGGCAGCCGGTGCCCAACTGCTCGCCCCGCGGCGATGCCGAGGCCGTCGGCCAGCATGATCCCGATGATCGCGCCGAGCCACACGCCGACAAGTGTCGCCGCGGGAGAGGCCTGCACGTGCACGAGGCCCAGCCTAGATGCGATGGCGGCGCCGAGACCGCCGCCGAGCCCTGTGAGAGCGCTGAGCGGTCCTGCCGGGTTGGCGGCCACGGCGGCGGTCACAAGCTCCGCCTGGTCGCCGATCTCCGCCAGGAAGAAGAGCCCCGCTGTCGTGAGCACAGGTCCGAACCGCTGGAACCGTCCGCCGCTCGCGTTGACGCTCTCGTCTGCGGCCCTCAGGGTCAGCACCCCGAAGACCATGAACCCGAGCCCGCTGAGCAGGATCAGCCACGGGCCCTGCACCAGCGTGCCGACGAGCCGACCCGCCAGCACGACGATCAGGAGCACGCCCGCGTTCACGAAGAAGATGCCGAGCAGGACCTGCCACGCCCTGTAGTGCGTTGCGAGCGAGAAGGCCAGCAGCTGGGTCTTGTCGCCCTGTTCGGCGATGAAGATCACGATCGCGGCGACCAGTACGGCTTGGAGCATCCGGATCCTCCCCGTCTTCGAGAGAGCACGCGAAAGCGTACACCGGCCCCTCCGCTCGACGGACACGCGGTGTCCGCGCCGCGACCGGTCACGCTACACTCGACGGCGGAGAAGGGTGGGTCCGTGCCAGAGGGCGGAGAGTCGAGACCAGAGGACTACTACGAGGCGGGGCACGCCGTCACCCGCGCCGTGCGCTCGCTCTTCGACGGTCAGGGCCTTGCGATGCGCGCCGACCTTCAAGGTGAGCTCCTCGGCCTGGTGGCGCAGTTCGCGACGAGGACCATGCGCACCTACGAGGCGCTGCTTCTCCTGTGCGAATCGGGCTACGGCGTGGAGTCCCAGAGCTTTGTGCGGATCCTGCTCGAGGACCTCATCAACCTGCGCTACATCGCGACGGACCCGAAGAACCTCTCCGCTGCATGGGCGGAGCACGAGAGCCGCCGCCGCTACCAGTACTTCCTTCGCCAGCGGGAGACCGACCCGAAGACCAGAGCGCCGAACGACCTGCCCGAGCTCGAGGCGCGGTACCGCGCGGACGAGCGCATGGTCCGCTCGTGGCCGCAGGGTCGCAAGATGCACCCTCCCCAGGTCATACGTGAGATCGCGAAGATGCAGTGGACGCCCAAGAGCGTTCTCTTCCGCGCCCGGGAGGCGGACGCTTCGGGCCGCTACGAGGGCACCGAGCGCGGTTACGAGCAGCTCTACCCCTACCTGTGCGAGCACACGCACGGCAGCTCGGCGGTGGCGCGCGACTACCTCGCGGAGATCGACGGGCACGTGCACGTCGTCGCCGACCAGGAATCCTACAAGTCGGTGTCGCCGCTTGTGCTTGGCACGTGGTACCTCCACTGGCTCCAGCAGGTCTTGGGAGACCTTGGGCTGACCGACCCCGTGGACGTGATGGCCATCGCCGGCAACTTCGCGGACTTCGAGCACCGGGCGACCGACCTCGACCGCTGAGCGCGAGGGCGCCAAGGCGGCTTCGCCGGGCCGGCGCAGGGCATCGCACCGAAGCCGCCCTGGAACAGGCCGGGCGCTAGAATGGGGCGTCACGCCGGCGGCATCGCGGGAGCACCGTGGACGACACCCTGATCCTGGGCCGCTATCGCCCGCTCGCCGTCCTCGGAGAGGGCGGTCACGGCACCGTCGAACTCGCATTCGACACGCGCATGGCGCGCAGGGTCGCCGTCAAGCGAGTCCCCGTCTCTCATCGCGGCTTCGAGATCCTGTCGACTTCGACCGGCTTGGCCGAGGCCCGCATCGCCGCGCTGCTCAACCACCCCAACATCGTCACCATGTACGAGTGGGACACGGACGACGACGAGGCGTTCCTGATAATGGAGTACGTCGACGGAGCGTCCCTCTCGGCGCTGCTGGCGCGGTTCGCTCCGCTCGATCGTGACGAGGCGACGGCAGTGCTCGCCCCCGTGGCCGACGCGCTCACATTCGCTCACGCCAACGGGGTGATGCACCTCGACCTCAAGCCCGACAACGTGCTCGTCACACGCGACGGGCTCGTAAAGGTCACCGACTTCGGGGTCGCCTCGCTCACGAACGCCGCAGGACAGGCGATAAGCGCCGGGGGCACCCTCGGCTACATGCCGCCGGAACAGTTGCGCGGCGGTTTCGTGGATCCCCGCGCGGACATCTGGGCGTTCGGTGCGCTCGCCGTCGAGGTGATGACCGGGAGCTCGCCGTTCGCCGCAGATGACGTTGAAGAGGCGCTGCAGCTGGCGCTCGCGGGATTCCCGCCCCGCGGCAGCCGGCTCGGGCTCGATGCCGATGTGGAGACCGTACTGGCCGACGCGCTGGCGGCCTCCATGGGCTACGGTGGCAAATGGCACGCGCATAAGGGGCATATCATCTACGATATCGAACGCGCGAAACTGGTGTTGCAGGATCTGGTCGCCGAGGCGGGGGCGGACATGCTGCTGCAGATATGCACCGCCGGCGCGGTGGTGGAGGACGGCGTCGTGCGCGGTGTGCTGCTGGAAAGCAAGACCGGGCGCGAGGCGATTCGCGCTGCGGTAGTCATCGATGCGACCGGCGATGCGGATATCGCGGCGCATGCGGGGGCACCGGTGCATAGCTGCCAGAGCGTGCATAGTCTGTGTTTCCGGTTGGGTAACGTCGATGTCGAGGCCTTTGTTGACTACTTCCGCGAACATCCGTCCCAATTCCCCGAGTATATGGATGTCGATTGGTCGCTGGCCGAGGCGCTAGCGCAATATGCCGATTGCGGTACATTCCTCTTCCCACACGGCGGCGGTATGCAGATGGACGCCTTCAAGCAAGCCCGCGCCGTCGGCGACCTGCCGGCCATTATCGGCATCCTGGATACCACCGACGCTTGCCAGATGCACGCCATTCGGCAGACCGGCGTGGTGCATGTGGTGACCGGCTACAGCCATTTCGACGGGCTGGATGCGGAGTTGACCAGCCGCAGCATCCGTGATGGCCGCCGTATGGCGTTTATCGTTTCCGAGGTGTATAAGAAATATTTACCCGGG
>Ga0118677_10005971_pt1 | contig 20964 bp, 16 predicted proteins | sample AliMusrvi5mmetaG_FD_86154 | JGI IMG/M metagenome (GOLD analysis project Ga0118677, IMG submission 86154)
TTCATGCCGCCAGGGCTCCTTTTGCTTCATACCATTTACTTGTCCTGTCATCCCTCACAAATCCACCTCCGCACCACCACTAAACTGGCCAATTTGTACCCACAAATGTTGCCGTAGATTCATTTTTTGAGAAGCGTGCGCTCATCATGGTATCCTTCTTCTACCAAGAGATAGCACGGCAGGAAGGCCGCCTTGGTGGATTTCTGTGGTTCTGGTTTCAATCCGTCTTGATGGGGTTCTCGCTGCTCAATCGCTACCTCAAGAACGCCTTTTCCCAGGTGAACCGACTCCTGAGTGGGACACTGTACGTTGGAGCAATGCATTCGGAGGTCAGCCCGTGGTACGCCCTTGAAGGAAAGATTGGACGGTTGAAAACGTTTCGATTTATCCAACGTGAGTCTGCCATAGTTGGCACGTCTTCTACGGCAGCTTTGGCAGTGCCGGACAACTCAATCGACTACATCTTCACCGATCCTCCTTTTGGTAGCAACATCATCTATTCTGACCTGAGTCTCCTCTGGGAAGCGTGGCTTGGTCTTTCTACAAACACAGCGCAGGAAAGTGTCGTTCACCGACGCAAGAAGACGAATGCATTTACGCTTGAGCAATACACGGCCATAATGACCACCTGCTTTCAGGAAATGCATCGGGTTCTCAAACCGGGGCGCTGGATCACAGTCGAATTTCATAACTCTAAGAACAGTGTGTGGAATTCTATCCAGGAAGCATTGTTACACGCTGGCTTCGTGGTAGCCGACGTGCGCACGTTGGACAAGCAGGTGGGGACGTTCAAACAGGTAACAACAGCCGGTGCGGTTAAGCAAGACCTTGTTATCTCAGCGTATAAACCTTCCAATGAGTTGGAGGAGCGGTTCTCTCTTAGCGCCGGTTCGATTGAAGGGATGTGGGGATTTGTTAGAACTCACTTAAAGCAACTCCCGGTCTTGGTCTCATCCGATGGTAAGGGTGAGATAGTAGCCGAACGACAGGATTACCTGCTCTTTGACCGCATGGTGGCGTTTCATGTTCAACGTGGCATATCTGTGCCGATGTCGGCGGCAGAGTTCTATTCAGGCTTGCGACAGTATTTTCCTGAACGTGAAGGAATGTTCTTTCTTCCTGAGCAAGTGGCACAGTACGACAAGAAACGTCTTGATGTGAGCGAGTTGGTTCAACTGGAGTTGTTTGTTTCGGACGAATCTACGGCGATCCAATGGCTAAAGAGGCAGCTTGCGAAGAAACCACAGACATTCTCTGAGATCCAGCCACAGTTCATGAAGGAAATCGCCGGTTGGGAGAAGCGGGAGAAGCGATTGGAGTTGCTAGAAATACTTACGCAGAACTTTGTTTGCTACGATGGTGAGGGCGAAGTCCCCGGACCAATCCACAGCTACTTATCTAGCAACCACAAAGAGTTACGCAATCTCCCGAAAGACTCACCTGAACTCGTAGCAAAAGCTAAAAATCGCTGGTACGTTCCTGATCCGAAAAAGGAAGCCGACCTGGAGAGAGTTCGGCACAGAGCTTTAATGAAGGAGTTCACGGAGTACCGGGAAGCGAAAGGTAAGCTGAAGGTCGTGCGGAGCGAGGCGTTGCGAGCGGGTTTTAAGGAGTGCTGGCAGAATCATGAGTACAGCACTATTGTGCAAATGGCGAAGCGGGTCCAGGAAGAGATTATTCAAGAAGACCCTGCGCTTCTGATGTACTACGACAACGCCTTGATGCGCACCGAGGGATAGACGAACCGTGAACATGACCGCACCGGCTACAGACGGCGTTTTCACCGTTGGCTGTTGGGCCTTCAGCCATGAGCACCGTGAAGCAGTTCGCATTCTCGAATTGCAGACAGTCTGGGGACATGTCTCGTATCAGGTCTGGATTCCGAGTCGGGACACTGTTGCTTGGTTGGCAGGTTCCAGCCTGGCCGGGCTAGCGGAGCCAGAAGTCAAGCGGAGCCTGGAACACATTATCTACAAGGTGGCCGCCGCCCGCATTACCGACGCATTGGCCCAGGACGTTCTCTTGGCACCCTTGGAAGGTGGTGTAATTCCACTCCCCCACCAGCTTGAAGCCTTACGTCGGGCCGTTTCCGGCGACAGTATTCGATACTTGTTGGCCGATGAGGTCGGGCTGGGTAAGACCATCGAGGCAGGGCTGGTCGTCCGAGAATTGAAGCTGCGGGGCTTGGCACGGCGTATCCTGGTCGTTGCCCCCACGGGTCTTGTCGCCCAATGGGCGCAGGAAATGAAAACCCATTTCTCGGAGCATTTCCAGATTCTCTCGCCCTCGGATTTTTCGGCCTTTCGGAACCTTGCCGGTGATGACAACATTTGGCGACGGTTCGATCAGGTCATTTGTCCGGTCGATTCCGTCAAGCCGGTCGAACGCCGCCGAGGTTGGACTAAAGAGCGATTGGAGCGTCACAATCAGGAACGGCTTGGGGATTTGATCGCCGCTGGCTGGGATTTGATTATCGTCGATGAAAGCCACCGGCTGGGCGGCAGCACCGATACAGTTGCCAGGTACAAGCTGGGGAAGGCTCTGGCCGAGGCCGCTCCCAACCTTCTACTGCTTTCGGCCACGCCACACCAGGGCAAGACAGAATCCTTCCATCGGCTGATGGCCTTGCTTGATCAGGATGCCTTTCCCCATATCGGCTTTATCCGGCGAGAGAAGGTAGCGCCCTACGTGATCCGCACCGAGAAGCGACGGGCCATCGACGAGCGGGGCGATCCGCTCTTCCAGCCCCGCATTACCAAGCTGGTGCCCGTCCGCTGGCTTGAGAAACACACTTTGCAGAAGCAGCTATATGAATCGGTGACCGAATACGTGCGGGAGGGCTACGATCAGGCGATTCGGCAGAACCGCCAGTACCTTGGGTTCCTGATGATCCTCATGCAGCGGCTCGTTACCAGCAGCACCAAGGCCATCGCTTCGGCAATGGAACGACGGCTGGAGGCGCTCAAGTCTACGTCCATCATTCCGGCCGAGGAGGAGCCAGAGAGCGACGACATAGAAGAACAAGATGGGCAGGAGCAACTGGAGGACTTGCTGGCCGCTCGCATCGCCGGGCTGGAAACGGAAAAGGACGAGGTTAAACTCCTGTTGGAACTAGCTCGCCGCTGCCAAGCCCAAGGGCCTGACGCCCGTGCCGAGACGCTCCTCGATCTGCTTTACAAAGTTCAGCAAGAGGAGAACAATCCCGACCTGAAGTTCCTGATCTTCACCGAATTCGTGCCAACGCAGGACATGCTGCGGGACTTCCTGGAAGAGCATGGCTTCTCCATAGTGTGCCTTAACGGTTCGATGGACTTGGAGCAGCGACAGCAGGTGCAGCGGCAGTTTTCCAAAGACATCCGCATCCTGGTGTCAACCGATGCCGGTGGCGAAGGCTTGAATCTGCAATTTGCCCACGTCGTCCTCAACTACGATCTTCCCTGGAACCCGATGCGGATTGAACAGCGGATCGGGCGTGTAGATCGTATTGGGCAGTCGCACTTGGTCAAAGCATTCAATCTGATCTTCGAGGACAGCGTTGAATTGCGGGTACATAAGGTTTTAGAGGAAAAGCTCCAGACGATCCACGAAGAATTCGGCGTGGATAAGACGAGCGACGTTCTGGATTCTGCGGAAAGCGGCGCAGCATTTGAGAGGCTTTATGCTAAGGCGATCCTCAATCCCGACAACTTGGAGAAGAGCGTCGAACAATTGATGAAAGAGGTCCGACAGCAGGCCGAAGCCGAACGGGAAGGCAAGTCGCTTTACGAACAGGTGCCTCTCGATCCGAAATTCGCCGCCGAGGTCGCCAACCACCCGCTGCCGTACTGGGTGGAACAAATGACATTGGCTTACCTCCGGGCCGAGGGCGGAAAGGTCCAACGCAACCTGTTCGCCTATGACCTGGAATGGCCGGATGGGGAACGCATGGAGCAAGTGGTATTTCACGGCAGGGAGGCGCAGAAGCGGGGCCTAACCCACATCAACCTGGAAAACCCCCACCTTCGTACCCTGCTCCAGCACCTTCCCCGTGCGGTTCCCGGAGAGCCGATCTGCAAAGTGACCATTCCGAGCCTATCGCTCGAAATCCACGGCTTCTGGGCACTTTGGCAAATCGTGTTGAATGCCGGGCAGCGACGGCACGTTCGTATCCTGCCAATCTTCTGCCATGATGATGGGCGCACCCTTCTACCTACGGCCAGGACCATTTGGGAAAAACTTCTCCAAGAGGCCAAAACCACCAAGCTGGTCGGAATGCTGGACGGCCCGGCAGCCAAGACAGTCTTCACGAAGATGCGAGGAGAGGCCGAGCGTTTGGGACGGTCGCTGTTTCAGGAACTTCACGCCAAGCATCAAGATCGCATTGGGCGTGAACGAGAAAAGGGTCGGTGTGCCTATCGAGTGCGGCGGGATGCACTGACCAGGATTGGGTTGCCAGAAGTCCGGGAGTTCCGTCTGAAGCGACTGGAGGAAGAGGAACGGGCATGGGAGGCCGAACTGTGTAGGCAGGAGCATATTCTGCCCGATCTCCAGCCGGTCATTCTAATAAGGGTGGAAGCAGGCAATGGCTAACTGGCGAGACAGCATTCTGAAGCATTTTGCCAAGGGCATTGCTCGGTTGACGTTGGTGGCCGACACTGATGGCCTGCTTGCAGAAGAGCGGATCGCTCATGCCATTCAGGAACGGGGATTCGATCTGATTCCCTTTGAAGACCCCGTGGCATTCCGCTATGCCTATGAATCAGGCTATCGGAGTAATTGGGATGCGGGCAAGGACACCGATCTTGTAGTGACCGTTCGATCTGAAGACGGCCTGAGTTCGCTACCCTATGATCTTCTCCGTGCGGGAAGGCAACTGAAGTTCGGACTTCACCCGCTGTTCCCGAAGCTGAACTACCCGATACTCAAGGCCCTGGACTACACGCACCTCGATGCGCTTTACGAGGCATACAACCGCTACGATGGTTCGACGCTAGGGGAGAGTGCAACCAAGGATTGTATCTTGACTCATTGTTTCGGGATTGTTCCGAGCCTGGTCAAGACGCCGGTGGACCTTCTCAAGATCCTGTTGTCCCGGCATTACGGCAAAGTCAGTGTCCCGGATACGCTCGACTCCTATTTCTTGCAAGTCCTGCGTAAGGAAAAGAGGTTTGCCGATTGGCCGCTGGAAACCATCGTGCCGTGTCGTGAAGGGTTCTTGGAGTTCTTACAGCAACAATGGCCCAAGTACGTCCAGCAGCATACCGAACATAAAACCTGCTTGGTGCCGTTCGGTCATGATGACGTGCGGGTGTATATCGACAAATTCTTTCTGGAAGGGTTGCTCAAGCCCATCGCTCACGACGACATCGAAAAGATCCCCAATTGGGTTCTGATCGGAATTACTCACGATCCACAAGCCGATGCCCTGAAACGAATGCGCCGCCTGATGGAACATTTTCAGGAAAAACTGCCTGCTGCCGAAGCCTCGCATAGGGATTGGCAGTGGGCGGCACAAACTTGGGCAGAACTGGTGGTCTTGCGATGGGAATTGGATTCTGCACTTTCCGGCGAGGATCGTGGCTGCTGGACGACGCTGCACGAAAACGTCGAGCAGCGGTTCTCCGACTGGATGCTCGGCCACTTCGCATCGCTGTACAATCTACCGTTCTTCCCGCAGCCGGTAATGGTTCATCAAGTGCCCCGCTATCTGGCGGCACAGCGGGAGCAAACCAAACTCGGCAAAATCGCCTTGGTCGTGCTGGACGGTCTGGCAATTGATCAATGGCTGATTCTGCGGCGGCAGTTGGCGGATTCGCACCCTGATTGGCTGTTCGAGGAAAGCAGCCTGTTTGCCTGGGTGCCGACGATGACCTCGATTTCCCGACAAAGCATCTTTGCCGGTGATCCCCCGCTGTATTTTCCCGAAACCATCAACACGACGAACAAGGAAGAGTTGCTCTGGTCCAAGTTCTGGGAGAACCAAGGATTGCGACGGGACGCCGTGGCATGCGTGAAGTCGGTGGTTTCGGGCACCACAGTGGAACTCGACGAGGCCCTTGCCAATCCTTCCCTCAGCGTGCTCGGTGTCGTCGTCAATAAAGTCGATGAAATCATGCACGGTATGCAGTTGGGGACTGCCGGAATGCACGGCCAGGTCCGCTTATGGGCAGACCAAGGAAATCTTACGTCGTTGATTACACGTCTTGAGTCAGAAGGTTTCGTCATCTTCCTGACCGCCGATCACGGCAACGTGGCGGCGACAGGGATTGGATCGCCTAATCAAGGAGTGCTTGTCGAGACGAGAGGCAAGCGTGCAAGGGTTTACGATAAGGCGGCTTTCATGGAAGAAGTGAAAGCAGCATACCCGGACTGCATTGAATGGCCTGGTTATGGCCTGCCGCCCGGCAAATACGTGCTGCTGCCGCCGACAGGAAAGGCTTTCACGACGGTGGGCGAAGAGGTTGTCGCCCACGGTGGCATCGCCCTTGAGGAAGTCATGGTGCCGTTGGTGAGAATCAGGAAGGACAGTGCATGAGGCAGATTATTGGATTTGACCGCAGGATCAAGCAGCACTGGCTGGATGCGCTCTTGGACCGGGTGGCGGCGGAGACCGAAAAAGCCAAACTCCGCAGTTTCGTGAACCGGTTGCTCACAAAGGAGCATCCTGGCAACGAAGCGAGGGGCAAGACTGCCACGGTCCTGATGCGGACTTGGGTTCTGGTGCCGCCAAGCCACAGCCATATTCGGCACCATGCATTGGAACTGCTGCCAACCATTCCATCCCAAGATCGCCTTTGGCTACATTGGGGAATGCTGCTCCTGGCCTATCCATTCTTCCGAGATTCGGCTGTGGCAATTGGCCGCCTCCTGAAACTTCAGAATGACTTTACCCTGCTGCAATTACAACGCCGTCTGATTGAGCGTTGGGGCGACCGGTCCACGGTGAAACGAGCCTCGCAACGCATTATCCGCAGCATGGTCGATTGGGGTGTCCTACGTGATGCGTCGGCACGGGGACATTTCCAGTCCGCAGCGCAGCCGATGGCTGGATTGAAAGCGGCTCAATTGTGGCTGTTGCAGGCGGCCCTGACTGCCGAGACCGCCGAAGTGCTGGAGTCGAAGCAATTGCTGAACCTCCCGACGTTATTTCCGTTCAAGATTACGGTCGGCCTGGGGGACATCCGGCGAGCCAAGGGCTTCACGACCCACCGCCAGGGGCTCAGTATGGAGATGGTGCAGGTCAACAAATAGGCATCCAGGGGCAGGAAGATTCGCAAACAAGGAAGCTGTAAGTCGAGACCGGGTGGTGTGACGGGGCTTTTTGAAAAACAGAGTGTGCTTTCATTCAATACCCAGTGGTGGGTGCGTTGGGAGAGTGGATCATGAAGATTATCCAACTTGCAGTGAAAAACTACCGGGGGCTGCGTGACATCACAATTCCGATGTCTCGTTTTGTCTGCCTGATTGGGGAGAACAATTCAGGGAAGTCGTCGTTTCTTCAGGCTTTGTCGCTATTCTTCTCTGGATCGAAGGTGTCGTCAGCAAACTACTTCGACCCTGGCAAGCCACTTCGAATTGCAGTGACGTTTTCCGACATCGGTGACGGCGACTTGGGCCGCCTCGCTGACGAACACCGTACCCGTGTGGCGGAAATCCTAAAGAACGGATCGCTTACCCTCGTCCGTTTATACGACACAGGCGGGAAAAGCTCCCTTCTGTACAATGCCCTCATGCCTACAGAGGAACGGTACTCCAGCGACAGCATAGCCACGCTACTGAAGGGCTTTCGGGCAGGCCAGGCGGCGGTTAAGAAAGTCGTCGAAGTATTTCCTGAACTACTGGGAATCATCGACGCCAGCATGAACAAGGACGCTATATTCCAGAAGATTCAAGAACTGGCGGATTCTGTTCCGGCTCAACTCAAGACATCAACGGACCTTCCGTTGCCAACCGGAATTGACCGGAGCATCATCCCCATGCTGCCGCAGCACATTTACATTCCGGCAGTGAAAGACCTGTCTGACGATGTGAAGACCTCGGAGAGTACGCCGTTCGGCAAGATCCTGAGCATTCTTCTACAGGCCGTCGAGACTCAGCTTCCCGATGCGAAGGAACTTTTTGACAAACTCCACTCGAAACTGAACCGCACGATCCGCCCGGACGGCAGTGAAGCCGACGAGCGGCTTGATGAAGTGAAATTGATCGAAAAGACCGTCGAGGGGTTCGTTCAGGAGAGCTTCGCAAACGTGTCGCTTCGCATCAATATTCCACCCCCGGATCTCAGGACCGTGTTTTCCTCGGCTAAAATTCTTGCCGACGACGGCGTGGAAGGGCTAATTGATACCAAGGGTGACGGGTTGCGCAGGGCTGTTGTGTTCTCGATTCTGCGATCTTACGTGGAGTTGAGCGGCATCCTCGGTACGAAGGACACGTCAGCTAAGGATTCCGATGCAGAGGAACAGGAAGTAAAGGCGCAGCCGCCAAAAGGCGAATACCTGCTTTTGTTCGAGGAACCAGAATTGTTTCTTCATCCGAAGGCACAGCATATCCTGTTCGATGCACTCCGGGTGTTTTCCGCCAAGCATCACGTCGTAGTAACCACACATTCTCCGATGTTCTTCGGCCCGCAGGCCACGGGCACGTTCGTCAAGCTCTATAAGCAGTCGGCCCCGGCCATCGCATCCCGGCCGTTCGCACTGGCTCACCCAGTTGACCTATCCGACGTAAACGCAAAAGATCAGTTTCAGATCATCTGCTTCGAGAACAATAATGCGGCCTTTTTTGCAGAAACCGTGGTGCTTGTTGAAGGGGACAGCGATTATCTCGTTCTTCCGCACGTCGCAAGAACGCTGAATCCCGACTGGGACACCGCCCGGTGCCCGATATGCTTTGCTAGGATCACGGGGAAGGGAAACATTCGGCGTTACAGGGATTTTTTCAAGCGATTCAACATCCGTGTGCCAGTCATCACCGATCTTGATCTGCTGCTCGACGGGTTCCGGCATATCGTCCCGTCCGAAGAGTTAAAGCAAGCGAGGGACACGCTCCTGCAAAAGATTGATGCGATCATTGCTACAGATGCGGGTGACGGGGAGCCAACTGCGAAGGAGGCAAAGAAGGCACACGAATCTGGCGAACTTAGGTTGCTCTGGAAGGCCGTCCGGGACACCCAGAACAATTTGGCGACCGGAAAAGGAACGCAGCAGCAAGTCGGTGACGCCATTGATGCCTTCTTCGCATGGCAACGTCATAACGACCGGCTGGCTGTCTTGATGACTACTGAAGTAACTGAAATCCTGCAACTGAAATGGCAGGTGCTCGAACTCTTGCGGCAGCAGGATGTTTTCGTCCTGGAGCGAGGGGCCATTGAAGCATACTATCCCGAAGACGTGTCGGGACCGGATAAACCATCGAAAGCACAATGCTTCTGCGGGAAAATCACTTCAAGGGAGGATGTGCTGGCGTGTTGCAAGGAACAGGAGTTCCAGAAGAACGGCTCCCAGTGTCGAGATAAGGAGTTCAACTTGATCTTTAGTGCCATCTTTGGCGAACCGGCCGTAGCACCAACCATCGAGAATTAGAAACTGGTCGCTTCACCGAAGCTGAGAACGATCATGAACCAAATCCTCCCAGTCCTTCTTCTCTTCATCGGCCTCGCCATCGGCGTGACCGCCGCATGGCTCGTCCTCCGGGCCAAAGGCCAAAACGCCTATGACCGTGGCAAAGCCGACGCCGAAGGCGAACAAATTGTACTGACCGAGCGGATGCAGGCCCGTGACCAAACCATAGCCGCTCAAAATGGGAAGCTCCAGCAATTTGAAGCCCATACCAAGGAAAGCCAGACCACCGAATCCAATCTTAGATCAAAGCTGGCGCAATACGGAACGATCATCGAGCAGGAACGCAAGCAGGCCCAGGAAAAACTGGATGTCATAAACCAGGCCCAGCAGAAGTTGGCCGACGCCTTCAAGGCCCTGGCCGCCGATGCCCTCAAAGGAAACAACCAGTCGTTCTTGGAATTGGCGAAGGCCACGCTGGAAAAATTCCAAGAGACCGCCAAGGGCGATTTAGACAAACGCCAGCAGGCGATCAATGAACTCGTCAAGCCGGTAAGAGAATCTCTGGATAAGGTGGACACGAAGATCAACGAACTCGAAAAGGCTAGGGCCGGGGCCTACACGGGCCTGACCGAACAGGTCAAGTCGTTGATGGAAACCCAGAAGCAGCTTCAATCCGAGACGGGCAATCTCGTAAAAGCCCTGCGCCGTCCCCAGGTTCGAGGCCGCTGGGGCGAAATCCAGTTGAAGCGGGTCGTGGAAATGGCGGGGATGCTCGATCATTGCGACTTTTTTGAACAGCAGAGCACCGATACCGAGGACGGTAGGCTGCGGCCCGATCTCCTGGTTCGCCTGCCCGGCACGAAGAATATCGTGGTCGATGCCAAGGCACCGTTGTCGGCCTACCTGGATGCCATCGAGGCCAAGGATGATGAGACCCGGACGGCACGGCTTCAGGCGCACGCCCAGCAAGTGCGGACCCACATTATGAACCTGGGGAAAAAATCCTACTTCGAGCAGTTCACCCCGGCCCCGGAGTTCGTCGTCCTTTTTCTGCCCGGCGAGGTCTTTTTTAGTGCCGCCCTGGAATATGATCCGGGCTTGATCGAAATGGGCGTCGAGCAGAACGTGATCATCGCCACGCCCACGACGCTGATCGCTCTGCTCCGGGCAGTGGCCTACGGCTGGCGACAAGAGAAACTAGCCGAGAACGCCAAGGAAATCAGCGACTTGGGCAAAGAACTTTACGGGCGACTATCGAAAATGGGCGAACACCTTGCGAGGTTGGGGAAAAGCCTGGGCAATGCCACCGACGCCTACAATAGTGCAATCGGCACGTTGGAATCCAGAGTCTTGGTTACGGCCCGGAAGTTCGAAGACTTGGGAACGACGGGCGTGGACGACAAAATCGTGGAATTGCCACCCGTCGAAGTGACGCCCAGGCTTTTGCAGGCACCGGAGTTGGCGGGTGGGGATGGAACAACGTCGAGAGCCGCTCCTGGCTAAGGTACTTTACTGTCGAATTCACATAACACCCTTGGCGGTATATGCCATCCTACGATTTTTCAACGCTGTCGCCTCCAGATTTTGAAGCTCTCACACGAGATCTTTTGCAGAAGGCGCTCAGTGTCAGGCTACAGAGCTTTACGACGGGCCGTGACAAGGGCATTGACCTTCGTCATGCGCCAGTTGACGGAAACGACTGGATCGTTCAATGCAAGCATTACGCACGTACTCCGTTTTCAACCCTGTTATCGCAGCTACGAGAAAAGGAATTACCAAAGGTCGAATTGCTTCGGCCGTCACGATACATCCTGGCAACGTCACTTGGCCTAACGCCACAGAACGTCGATGATATCTACGCCCTCTTTTCGCCCTATTGTCGGTCGAAGGACGATATCTTCGGACGTGACGATCTAAATGGGCTTCTGGCGGCCCACCCTGAAATCGAAACCTCGCATTTCAAACTGTGGCTAACCAGCGAGCCGGTTTTGCAGCGAGTCCTTCACAACGGTGTTTTCGTGCAGTCAGCATTGACCGAGGACAGGATTCGACGCAAACTAAGTCTATACGTTCCTACGAAGAATGTCGAAGACGTTCGATTGGCACTTGAGAGCAGCCATGTTTGCATAATTTCAGGAATCCCCGGAATCGGCAAATCGACGCTGGCCGAGATCATCCTTGTTGACTATGTCATGAATGGCTGGGAGTTGGTAGCTATCCAACAGAATATCCGGGAAGGGCAAGACGCTCTAAGAATGCAACCTGCTGCCAAGCAAATTCTATACTACGATGATTTCCTGGGCCAAATCAGTACGGGCGAGAAGCTCGGCAAGAATGAAGACAACGTAATTCTACAGTTGATATCATCGATTCAGCGTTCGCCGAACAAACGGTTTATACTGACGACACGAGAGTACATCCTTGCACAGGCAAAGGCTGAGCACGAAATGCTGTCTCGTTCAAACGTCGATCTGTACAAATACGTGATTCGCTGTGAAGATTACAGCAGGCAGGACAAGGCCCGCATTCTTCTGAACCATTTGTACTTTAACGATGTCGCACAAGATCATATCGAGGCGCTGCTGACGACGCACTCATACAAGACTATCATCGTACATCGCAACTACAACCCTCGCATCATCGAGTGGATGACTGACGATTCCAGAATCGCAACATGCAGTGCGGCCGATTATCCTGAGATGTTTGTCGCTCACTTAGACAATCCTGCTGATCTCTGGCGTCACGCCTTTGAAAACCAACTCAGCGAGGCTTCGAGACATTTGCTTATTGCGTTGGCCAGTTGCGGCACCGAAGTAATGGTGGACGATTTACGGCTTGCGTTTAATGCATATTACCATAAACAGGCTGGAGCATACGGGTTTCAAACACGACCTTCCGATTTTGCACGAGCGTTGGACGAGCTTGAGGATAACTTCCTGCGCCTACAAAGATTTGAGTCTGGTACGACTGTTCGATTTCATAACCCATCGGTATTGGACTTCATAGCGCAAAGGCTTGCCACGAATTGTGATGAAGTGAAAGATATCCTGCGTGAGGCTGTGTTCTTCGAGCAAGTCAATCGAGTTGCCGGGCTGCTCATGGCGAACGATTGGGGAGGAGGCGTGGTGAAGCCCGTTACGAAGGGACGTGCGACGTTAGTGCGAGAGCAAGGGGAGTCGTTTTGTGCAGCGTTTGCGAGGACTTATGAGGCTGAGAGCATTAGCGTGTTTACAGGACGGTACGGAGAGGGCGATGAGGAGATCTGCGTCAAGTTTCCTCGCAGCGCTCCACAACGACTTTCAATCGGCGTCCGATTGGCATTTCAACTTAAAAGTAGCCGCATGAATCAGTTGATAACGGCTCTGATTGATGGCTTCGTAGGTGACGTAGACGGATCACGGCCTAACGTGCATGCGGTGGTGTCGCTTCTTCAAGAGATCGACAAATGCAAGGTCGGGGACAAGGGCAAACGGCGGCAATGGGCGATGGAGTGCAGGAAGTTCATCGCATGCCCGCCCAATTCGTGGGTTTATCGTAGCGAAGCAGTCGAGTGGGTTGTCGGCAACAGTGGCCTCTTCAGTGATGAAGAATTCGGTGCATTCAAGCAAGAGACGCATTCTGCAATTGGATCGCTAATCCCCAGGCTTGTTGAGGAGGCATCTGATCCCAGCGAGCTAGAGCGATTGGGACAGGAGGTTGGGACTATCGGACAGTCTTTGCACTTCGATGTGAGCAAGGAACTAGATATTATCCAGAATCGCCAACAGTCCTTGGAGGAAACGCCTTCGCCTTCACCAGATGTGGCCTTCCATAGCGCTTCTATCGACGACGAATGTTCTGACGAAGCTATTGATGCAATGTTCGAGTCGCTCCGCACATAAGAAAGGTGGCCTGCGTGGGCTGGAATTGGTCCATACGGGCAGCATATTGGCTTCAGATGAAAGTAGAGGCGACCTGATGACGCCAATGGGCATGTACCCTGAGCGTTACCGGGTCGAGGGGTTTCCGACTTCGGACCAACTGGCGGCGATGGGAAATCAATTGGAGGGATCATGAAAAAGTCCCGCACGCACCAGATTGACGATCTTGCTCAACGGTTCCTCCGTGATGCCCTTCCACCGACTTGGGTAATCAACGACCATTTCAATGATTACGCCAAGGATTACCTTGTCGAAATTGGTGAAGACAATGGCGAATTAACGGGGAGCAGCTTTTACATTCAATTGAAAGGCCAAGAAAAAGCTGAATTCAGCCCAGATGGTTCCATGGTCAAGTATTCCCTCAAATCCAAATACGCCAGATATTACTTGGACAAAATCAGGGATTTGCCGGTCTTCCTTGTCGTGGTGGATGTCAACCAGAAGAAAGGCTGGTGGATGTTTCTACAGCCCGCATTGGACGCAACCCCGATATGGAGGAGGCGAGGAAGTACGACCGTGCGACTGCCAGCCGATAACAACATGATGAGCACTGCACTGTTTCGGACGGCGATAGACGATGCGAAGAAATGGATGCGGCTGCATCATCCTGTATCGATTCACGAAGCTGTCGCCGCCCACAAGGAGCGGATCACCCGAATCGACCCTCGGTTCGACGTGGCAGTGTCGTTAGTCAACGACAAGCCCATTTTCAATCTGCTGGCAAAGGAAAAAGTCCCGCTCACGTTCTCTTTCGCTGGCAACCGGGATGAAATTGCCAGGAAGGTCAGCGATTTCCTGGACAAGGGGGCCTTGGTTGAATTTCAACCCGGCGAAGTCAAGATATCGGGGAGTAAACTATTTGAACAGATTGAGCAACAAGGCTGTTCCCTTCAGGCAAAGGTGAGTCTTGCTGGCACCCTATCCCTTGAATGTCGGGATATGGAGGGCCGGGAATTGGCACGTTTGAGTGATGTGCCCGGTCGATTTACCGGAGGTCAGAGGGAACTGTGGTTCGAGGGCGGGTTGGCGAATTCACCGCTGGCTCTGAAACTCGGCCCGATTGCTCTGGGAATAGGCGGCTCAGTTCGGTTGAACCTGGACCTACATCGATGGAATGGCCAACGGTTGATGCAGTTGGCATATTTCGACCGATTAAGCCAATTCTTACAAGCTCTGCCGAAGTCTACTTCGACAACCGTCGAGTGCCAGCACGACGGGAATTGCGTCTTCTCTGCAACGCTACCGCTTCAAAACCTGCCTTTTACAAGCCCTCTTGCTTGCTACCTCGGATCGCTCTCCAACGCCCGTTTGATTGCTCAGCGATTTAACGTGAATCCTGAGTGGACCGTCGAGGCGTTTGACGGGGATAATCAGGAGACAGCCGACGAACTCCACGCCATCTTCTTCGGAAATGGACGGACTCGACCGATGCCGCATGTGCGGCTGAAGGCAAATTGCATTCGCAAGACATTCTGCTACGACGTTGCGAAAGTGGCGTCGGATCGAGGATTTGTAAGGCTGGTCGGAGATAGCAGATACACCTGGTTCGGCCAGATCGTGGAAGTTGGCAAGTTAGTCCACGATTACTCCGAGATGTCAATCGAGGTCATAAGAGAAAAGATGCCTTCGACACCGCACAAATCTCGAAAGGGTCGGAAGAAGATCCCGTCTAACAAAGACACCGTGGAAATTGCGTTGATCGGGTCTGAGGCGACGGTCATGAGGGTACAGTCCGAAAAGGGAATGTCTTTGGAACCCGAAACCCGGCTATCGCTGCTTTCTGAGAGGACCAACGTCACTTTGGCGGACAGACCGTGAGGGAAGCCGGTACTACCTGCTGAAAATACCCGTTCGGATTTCACCGCCAAGTTCATCGTCGATTCTTATGGATTTCCACACCTACACCACCATGCGAGACTGGACACGGCGGGCCGATCCCGAGGATCGCCCCGCCCAGAACATCGACCAGTTCTACAAACGAACGCTCAAAGATGCTGTAGGCATGGGCTCGGCCCAATTCTTCGCCCAGATGCTCAACGAACGGGACTGGGAAACGGCACGAAGGCCCTACTACAACCTGTGGCTGTCCATCGTGCCGATGCTCACCCGGCTGAACCTTGACCTCGATTCCGACTTGATCCGGCTTCCGCTGCCCGCCCTCTGCATCCGGTTCCCCAAGGACACGGCCAAAAACCCGCTCAAGTTCGAGTGGAATGGGGACGAGGTTTCCGTCCGCTGCATCATGATGGGCGAGATCAACGAGGGGACCGGCATCTCGGTCTTGATCGACATTGGAGAGGTCATGGACGGCGTGGGCGTCCCGATCTACACCTACCGAAATTTCCCCCGCAAACCCGGTTTGACCGTGGAACAATCCATCGACGGCCTGGGGAAGGTGGGACTGTTTTCTGAGATCGGCGTCCAGTTGCCGGATTCCATCATCATGGATTGCATTCGATTGTGCTGTTCCCTCTGCCTGCTGGAAAACGATCCGTCGATCATTTCCCCCGATGTCCTGGCCGATGACCGGGCCAAATTCGAGGCCAGTGGCGACCAGAAGTTCGTGGACAAGGCCCACCGCCGTGGTAAAATCGGTTGGGATGTGGGCAAGCATGTCGAGGTCATCCCGCATTTCCGGCGACCGCACATGACTTTGGTGTGGACTGGCCGTGGCCGGGCGATGCCCAGGATCGTGCCTCGTCGGGGAAGTATTGTCCATCGGGAGGCAGTGGAGAAGTTGCCGAGTGGATTTGGGGGAGTATTATGAAAACTTTTAGTTTGTTGCTGGTTCTGAGTCTGCCTGTTTGTCTAGGGTGCGGGCAGAAACCCGCCTCAACGTCGCAGAAAGAAGAACCAATCTCCCAAGGGAAATCGCTTGGTGAACGGGCAAGGTCCGCTACGGATGCCGATTTAGCACAAGAGAAAGCGAATGCTCAAAGAAAAAAGACCATCGTATTCAACAAAACAGAATACCTTCACCGTTGGTCACAAAAAGGTCAGCATGAATTCACGCCTTCGGGTCAGGAAGACCTTTCCAAGTGGACGGATATGATGACGATCAATGTCTACGAGGATGTCGTTGATGGCGATGGCCTTGCCTTGCTGGCGAACAAGGTTCTCGAAAACTATAAAAGTCATGGGGGAATAGTTCTCAAAACTGATTCCGTGCCACGTACCGTTGAGAAGCCCGCCGAACACTTGATAGCAGTTATTCTCGGCCAACCCACGGTCATTGAGGTTGTTCAGGCAAGGTTCAAGTTGATTGATAAGAAGGGCGTTGCAATTATTCATAGTCATCGAGTATATGGAAGCAGCGCAGGACCAGAAATGAGTGATTGGCTCAAGAAGAATGGCCCTTCAATGGAAGAAGAGCTAATGAAGTGGGAATCTGTCAATACCGCTTTCATCGACTCGCTCAAGGACAAGGATGGGCAGGCTCGTTAGTCCATTGCTGGGCGGTGTTCTGTAAGGAAGAAGGCACGTACCAAAGACAAGCCGTATTGTAGGATGAATGTAACACGATGAAATACGATCTATCACCGAGAAAAGAACAGCTTACCGAAGAAGAACAAAAGGAAGACCGACTTCTGCAAATCTTTATGGAACAGATTCCGACCCTGCCCCCTGAAATTCAAAGAGAGTTGGTTGACAAAATGGGGTTGGACAAGGTGGCCCCAACATGGTTCGGCAAATATGCGGCGAAACAATCAAGCCCCGCCAAACCAGAGATTAGCAAGAATGCCCCCAAGGTAGAAGCCTACCCGACGTAGCATCAAGGAGAACTCCAATGCCTGGAAAAGAACGACAAACGGCCCGCAAACCGGCGACCAAGTTTGCTCACCTGCGGAAGAAGATGGAAAAGAACCGGATCGTTGCGAAGATTGGCAAAAAGAAGAAATAGAATGGCTCAACCAGTTACGAAATGAATATGGCAACAGAACTGGCAGATTTGATTGATCTATCCGTCGCCTGGAAGAGATTCAAGGCTGACCTGCCACATCGAGTCTTCGTCTGTCATCCGTATGAGCTTGCCGTCATCGAATCTGACCTCGAAAGCTGGATCGAAGAACTGCTGGAAGAAGTGCGGACTAATCGGTATCGGCCACGCCCCCTCGTCGTATGCGACGTGCCAAAGGGCCGTGGAATAGTTCGTCCCGGCGCACACTTCCGAGTTGCGGATGGTGTGATGTATGCTGCCTGTCTTGGAGCGTGCTTTCCCTATATTCACAAAGCTCTTTCCTGGTCGCAGGGGTGCTTGGACTTCTCGTACTTGCTTAGCGAGTTTCCAGATGACATCAAATGGATTCATGGCGAGTTCGAGGGTTGGCGCAGCTTTCAGAAATGTACAATCGAAGCGATTGACCAGGGGATGTCACATGTCGTGTTCACGGACATTGCGGCGTACTATGAAAACGTTGATCTATCCACATTGATGTCGGACCTGCGGCAAACTGGCTCGCCTGAAACCGTAGTTCTTCAGCTATCCAACTGCCTAAACCGATGGGCTCAGGCTCCATCAAGAGGCGTCCCCCAAGGCCACGCTCCGTCTGATATTCTGGCAAAGCTGTATCTGAATGCCGTCGATGAAAACCTACGGTCGCAAGGTTTCACGCACCTTCGATATGTTGATGACTTCCGTATCTTCTGTCAAGACGAGTCAGAGACGAAGACAGCGATTCTTGCACTAACTTGGCTATTGCGAAAAAGGGGCCTTAATCTCCAAACTGCAAAGACCGAGATACTTACAGCCGACGAAGCCCGAAAGAAGGTGAATGGCATCGCCTCAAAGGTTCTGGAGATCAAGGCCCGGTGGTTTGTACGACTTGAACAAGCATACGAGGCAGGAGATCCATATATCTTCGAAGAGTTTTCGAAAGATATTCGGGATGACGATATTGCCGATCCAGATACCACGCCCATTGAGATCTTGCGAGAGGCTTATGCGACATACTTCTTGCCATATCAGGGTGCTCCGTTCACGATTGAAACTACAGATGGAGTTGTGGAGGAACAAAGTTTCGACAAGACCCTGTTTCATTTTCTATTGAATCGAATGGGAAAGGCGAAAGACGACTACGCATCTCAACACTGCCTTAGTCTGCTTGACAAGCACCCAGAAGAAACAAGGGCAGTATGCAAGTACCTGGAACAAGTCGGACGGATCAGTGCGAGCGACGATGCAATCGTCACTTTCTTGAGATCGTCCGATGCCGTTTATCCGTATCAGATTTACCAGCTTATCGAATTGCGGCTGATCGATTGCACTCCACCCATACAGGGGCTTCTCGAAATAGTCCGATACTTGGCGTTCAACGATTCGCAACCCTATTACTTACGCTCGGTGTGCAGAAAGTTCCTCGGTCACTTCGGCACGGCTGCCGATCTTGAACGGCTGGAGCATACCTACTTGATTGCCCGTGATGAATTGGAGCAGTGCGACATTCTATGCAGCCTTTTTCGGATGGAGAAGAGACGCCGCAACTCATTTCTGGGCCGCTATGAGCATGACAGCCCGCTACATGAAAGGACCGTTAGGTATGTCAAAGCAGGTTGTCCGTGAACATCGGAGCCGAAAGGGAGTTCGGCATTGATCGTCAACGCCGTCCACGGCGATCTCCTCGATCAGGACGTTGACGTGATTGTCAATGCCTGGAACCGGAACATCATCCCCTGGTGGCTGCTGCTGCCGCAGGGCGTGTCGGGCGCAATCAAGCGTCGTGGCGGCACCGGCCCCTTCAAGGAACTCGCCAAGCACGGCCCGATCCCGTTGGGACGGGCCGTGCTCACCTCAGCGGGCCGACTGCCGTTCAAAGGCATAATCCACGTCGCCGGGATCAACATGCTCTGGCGGGCATCGGAATGGTCGATCCGCCAGTGTGTGCAAAATGCGATGGCCCTGGCCCAGGAAAAGGGATTCAATTCTATCGCCTTCCCGCTGATCGGTGCCGGGTCCGGTGGCTTCAATCAGGACCGGGCAAAGGCTATCATAGAGGACGAATTGGGGAAAATAGACTTGCCGATGGAGGTGAGGTTGGTGGTGTTCAAGCGGAGATGACCAAGGGTGTGCCTCCGCATCTGCATTGGTTCACATTTCCTGATGGCGGCGCAGGTATTCTTCAAGGTTACGTCTGATTCGTACCATGTTCGGCAACGAAGTGTAAGGAACCAGCGATTCGGGCACATGCTCAAGCCACTTCGGCAATTTGTCTTCGCTCCGTTCGCTCCATGTTGGGCATCCTCGGCACTGACGAAGTAGTTCACGGATAGCGGTCGCCAGTTCAGCACGGGCACTATAAACCTCGATTGGCAGCGACGGAGCGATTTCCGTGGTGTAACGGTCGGCCACCTGCTTTGCAATCCGTTCATCGACGATTTTCTGGAAGGTCCAATACTCGTCGGTGTCAACGTCGTGAAGATCACGCATGTTGGCAGCGAGTTGAATCTGCTCATCGTCAGGTTCCGGCAGAGCTTCATAGCCTTTGGCGAATGCCAGCATCGTCTCAAGGTTGACGAAATATCGAGCATGGGGGAGATCGCTCTGTATCAGTGGGTGCAGGGCAAACAGCCTGTCCTTTGCGTCCGATTTGCACTCGACAGCAAAATCATGCACGTTCTCAGAACAAAAGAGCAGCCTTGCCTCCTGATCGTTGGCCTGCCGAAAGAAGGCCACGATGGAGGCAATAATGCTCGCATCCTGGTCAGCCGAGCCCTTGGAGTTGGGCATCCGTCCCGCAATAAGACGCCGCTGCGTGTCGAGCCAAATGTCGTTCGTCAAAGGAATGGACTGAAGATGAGTGGCCCCCAGGAACTCCGTGATTCTGGAGGTCATTTTCTCGCATTCTGCTACCTTCGTTCGCTTGTATCCAGCCACCTGATCGAGAAGTCCCACTTTGAGTGCATCAATCTCATTCCACGCATCCTCCGTGGCTTTGGTTAGTGAATGTGTCAACTTGTCGCAATGCGACTCGAATTGCCGAGGGAGGAGCCGAAAATGCTTTTCCAGTTCCAGTGTCAACACTTCCGGGACCAAGAGCCGTATTACGCCGCCTTCGGCCAGAGCGACCAAATCTTCAAATCGCTGCAATTCGCACCCAGGTCGCCCCTGGGAAATGACCCGAATGAAGATGTTGGAATCTACGAATGCGTACATCATGGCTGATTGCTCCAAGTCTCGACATCGCCGCTTCGGTTGCGTCACTCCCGATCAGGCAGTTACGGTGTTTGCGCCTATTCTACCACAGCATTACCCTTGCAGGCAGAATGCCAAAGGGAAGTGAATCGTTTATGCCCGAATCCCTCACCGGCCTTATCGAACGAGTCACCTACCACAACCCTGAGAACGGCTTCGCCGTTCTCAGGGTCTCCCTAAAAGGCCGTTCTGATTTGGTGTAAGCGGTCACCAGCACCACCAGGGATTTGATCGGCCGCGCGGCATTTTGGGGTGTAGTCTTGAACGGGACCGATGGGTCATGTTCAGTCACACTTCGGAGTCGAGAGTCATGGTG
>Ga0118677_10005972_pt1 | contig 20964 bp, 17 predicted proteins | sample AliMusrvi5mmetaG_FD_86154 | JGI IMG/M metagenome (GOLD analysis project Ga0118677, IMG submission 86154)
CTTTTTCAAATCGATCACGGTTACAAAAGCTCCTTAAATCGTTATATTAATTAATTTTAAATGGTGTTAACTTTTTCAACAACCGGACACCAGTGAGTAGACTAATATTATTTTGCTTTTTTAGCTTATTGATGCGATGTAATGACATCGTAAGATTAATAATATTCGGTGTCATAAATACCTCCTTTAACTTTAAATAAAATAAACAGTTGGCAGAATATGAGTTAAATGAGCTTCTTTTGTATTCTCTCAGAGTTGAATATCGAATCGCTTGCGGAGAAAAATATGGGTTAGAAGATCTGTCATCTTATCCTATGTTCGACCCTCGCAGGATAATAGTAACTTTTGTTGTCCTAATGTTTGCCGAGTCTACCAATACACCGTTTTGAGTATTCTTGGGTATAGTGTATTACCATCTTTATGCCAGATTAGCTATTAGAACTTACAGAATTATTTTCCAATTGCCTTCTTCTTAATGATTCACTTTTCGGTAGTGCAGTTTCGCAGAGAGTGCACAATGGCGAGGAGTGATAAGGATTTGTCACACCTTCCCCAGCGCCCCAACCAGCCACTCAAACCCAATCCTCTCCTGCTCCAGCCGTAAATGACTGCCCAGCTCGTCCAGCCGCAACTGATCATAAAGCGCACTCTCTTCAGCAGTCAGTCGTGTGAGTGCTCCGGTTTCGGGAGATGGCTCAACCCCCCAAAGCGCTTGATGCTCCATCAGCGTCTCGCGGTCCATCAGAAGGGAAGCCACGTGGGGAAAGTACCCGCGCAACTGGTTGAGGATGGCGAAGCCGTGGGTGTCGATGTCGCCCCAGTAATGGATAACGCGGCCACGCATCCACTCGACTGAAGCAAAGTTCTCGAACCCATACCCTGCTCCGAAAATCACCATTGCCTCGGGAACATCGGGGAAGGCGAGAAAGTTGATTTCGTTTTCAGTGATGAAGACCCTGGTAACAGGCAGCTTCAAGCGGGCAAAGGTTGCCTGTGTTACCGTGATATCCTGATCGCTCTCCGTCGAGAACAGCGCCAGTGTTGGATCAAGAATGCGAAAGCGCACCCGCAAGGGTTTATCCTGAAAGCCGTAACGGCGGCAGAACCCTCCGGCTCCTGTGGCTGTTGCGTCAATCTCTTCCGGCGGTAGAACAAGGTCGAACAGCTCCCCAAGCACGCCACGGTGCCCTTCGATGAATTTGCTGTGCACACCGGGCAGGTCGATCTGGCGCTGGTAGATTCCCGGACGGGGATGTTTGAGACGCCAAGCGACAATGGAGAGGATGCGGGGCCACTCTTCGGCCAGTTCGAGGGCTCGCAGGGGGCGTTTTGCGAGCCAGGGGAGAAGCGAGGGCTGCCCGTCGCGGGTGAGTGTGACCATGTCGGCAAACTGCTGGGCTTCTCGCCGTTTGCCAATCAGCCAGAGAGCATCGTCAAGTGTGTCGATCCAAATTTCCGCCGGAAGCTCATTGGCTCCCAGAATGCGGTGGTTGACGCTGCGCCACACAATCCGGTACTGTCTTGCTGCGCCCGAGAGTCGCGCAATCCAGTCGCGCACTTCGGTAAATGAGTCGCTTAACTCTCTGGAGTCGGGCCCTTTCAGCGTCAGGCGACGGGGAAAAACCGATTCACCGCCAATCAGGGAGGAGAGGATGATGCCCCGATCCCAGAGTTTCTGCACCTGTTCCTTCAGTTCGGCGGGGGTCGTCCAGCTCATTCCAGCGCCTTCTCTTTTTCGGCGCGATACTCTTCGATGGTGAGGTTGCGCAACACTGAGCAGCGGCCCTCCGCGTTATGCACAAAGCCGACGCTGGATACGAAGGGCTCAATGATGTGGATTTTCTGTAATGGTGTGACAATCAGCAGTTGCAGGTTGAGCTGGGCGAAGAGTTGCAGGCCGTACTGCGCTGATTCGTCGGAGCCGCGTCCGAAAGCCTCGTCAATAACCACGAAGCGGAAGGAGCGGGAGCGCACGGCGCCCCACTCCAGACCGAATTGATAGGCAAGGCTGGCGGCAAGGACGGTGTAGGCGAGCTTCTCCTTTTGCCCTCCTGATTTGCCTCCTGAATCGGCGTAGTGTTCGTGTTCGCTGTCATCTTCGCGCCACCGTTCGCTGGCGGCAAAGACGAACCAGTTGCGCACATCGGTCACTTTGGCTGTCCAGCGCCGGTCGAGGTCGGCATAAGTTTCACGGCCCTGGAAACGGTCGATGATGCGCCGCACCTGGAGGAATTTGGCTTCCGAATATTGCGCATCGTCTGATCCGGTCAGCGAGCCTTCGGTGCAGGCACGCAGCTCCGACTGAAAGTCACGGATGTCGGCATCGAGGTTCATCTGTGCTTCGAGGGTGATGTATCGGCCCGCATTGAAGTCGATCTGCGTGAGCGACTCGTTGAGGCGGGTAATGCGCTCCTTGATGGTCTCCCGCTCGCGGGCAAGTTGCGACTGAAAATTGGCAACCTCACGGATGGTGTTCTCGTTGAGCAGATCCTTGAACCGCCCCTCAAAGCGCGGCAGATCGTCGGCCCGGAGTTGCTCAAACATTGAACGATATTCAGGCCCGGCAGCTATGTTGACATCCACCTCCCGGGTCTTCAGCTTCCACTCCTCCTTGTATTCGGTCATCGCCCTGATGATCTTTTCGCCCAATCGCGATAGCTTTCTGTCTTCGCTGTCTATCTTAACCTGCAACCAGTCACGCATCTCCCGCTCGCGATTGTCGCACGATTCAACCGTCAGCGACTGATCGCCGAAAGCCTCTTGGCGCATAAGCTGGAGCGCGGGGAAGCGAGTGGCAATTTCCGCCCCCGCCTCAGCCAGCAGCGCTGCCGTCTGCTGCTGCAACTCCGTGATACCGCTGATTTTCTGCTCGATTTTTGACCGTTTATCTTTTCGGTCATCGAGCTGTCGCTCCGTCTCATGCAGCTCCTGCTCCAGCACGGCAAGCTGCTCGGTCAGGGTTTGCAGGATATTGGATGTGGCTTCGAGGTCGCGCTTTTCCGTCTCCAGCCTGGCGATGGCAACGGCCAGCGGCTGCCAGTCGAGATCGCTGAAATCGGGATACTCGTCAAGTTTGGAGAGGATGGTCAGCCGATCCTTGAGCGTTTTCTGCTCCTGCTGCAAGCTGCTGATGCGGCCAGCGAGTTTGGTCAGCTCGCTTTGCTGCTGTTTGGCCTTCCCTTCAAGGACGGCAATTTTGGCGGCATTGCTCCATCCCAGCACGTAGCGGCTGCGGTCGTCGAGGCGGTGGCGGTCATCCTTTTCGTGCCGTTCACCGGGCGACTTGATCTGTCCGGCCTGGGTGATGGCTTTTTTCTCCCTCCGAAACTCCTCCTGTGTGGTGCAGCAGACCAGATCGAAACGATGCGCCACCTCCCGTTCAAGCCAGTCAAACCAGGGAGAATCGCCTTTGATGGCGAGCTTGCGGCTGAGGGAGGCCGGATGGTCGGGCAACTGTTCGCTGCGAGAGAGCTGGCGCACCCGAAAATAGACCAGACGCCCTTTCAGATTGGTGCGTTCCACCCATTCGGCCACCTTCGGGTAGTGAAGGTCGGGCACCAGCAGCGAGAGACCGAAGTTGCGGAGTACCCGTTCAATGGCTCCTTCCCAGAGCTGCTCTCCCTCCTGAACCTGAAGCAACTCGCCGGCAAAGGGCATCTCAACCTCCGCAAGATTCAGCGCCTTGCAGAGCGAACGGCGCATGACAATCTGTTTTTCATCAATATTGCTCATGCGGGCTTTCAGGCTCTTGATCTCCGCGCTCAACTGCTCATGCTCCTGACGCCCCTGGGTAAAGAGGACACCCGCCTCATTGAGATCATTTTGCACCCGCACTTCAGCCTCAGCAGTCGCCTCGTGCATGGCTGCATGTCCGGCACGCTGCTGATAAAACTCCTCGGCGCTGGTTGCAGGATGCTCCCCAAGCTGGCCTGCAAGTTTGCCATATCGGGTTGCCTTCTGGTTGCGTCGTTCAAGCTCTTGCTGATGCTGCCGAATCTCTGCGGCGATACTCTCAATCCGGTCACCGCCGTTTTCAGCGATAGTTCGGCGCAGCTCGCGATCACGTCCCTGCAGGGTGCGCCGCTCTCCGTCCAGACGCTCAATAACGATCTGGTGACGGCTCAGCTCCTCATGCAGCGAGGCATGGCGTTTGTCGAGCAGTTCAAGTTTGAGGGAGGCGAACCAGGGGCGAAGGCAGTCGCGAGAGCTCCGCAGCTCTTCCGATCGTAGCGCCATAGCGTGGTGATTGTCGCAATCTGCAACCAGTGGGCCCAGCATCTCTATCTGCCGCTTCGCCTTGAGAACCGCTTCATGCGCCCGGTTGAGATCTTCGAAATGCTGGATAAGGGCGGCAATGCGTGGCTCGACCGTGAAGGGCTCAAGCATGTGGAGGCGCACAAAATCGGTGAGGTTGCCCACCGACTTGAGCGAGACGGTTTGATGAAACAGCTCCAGCGCCTGCTCGTTCTCAATCCCGAAACGTCGCCGGAACCAGGCGCCATAGGGTGGAAAGCTCTCAAACAGCTCAACTCCAGCCCCGCGAAGGCGTTTGCGCAGGGTCGAAATTTCAGTGCCGAACGATGAAAAATCGGTGGCGATGGAGAGGTCGCCCTCATAGGCGGCATAAATGCGGGCAGGCTGTGCGGCATCCTTCATCCAGAAAATTTGTGCCAGGGTCACCGTTTTGTCGTACCCTTCGTTATGAAAGACACCGAGGATGACCGAATAACTGTTGGATTCGCGAAGGGCAACCGGTTTGGCGCCGCCTCCAAGGTTCTCCTGCCGCTCCGACTTGAAGTAGCCCAGCACGTAGGAGCGCAGGGTGCGTTCACGGTTGTCGGCACCTGCCGCCTTGTTGTAGGCAATGCGCTGGCTTGGCACCAGCAGGGTAGTCACGGCATCAACCAGCGTCGATTTTCCGGAGCCGATATCCCCCGTGAGAAGGGCGTTTTTCCCGCCCAGCTTGAGCGTCCAGACGCGCCCGTCGAAGGTGCCCCAGTTGAATATCTCAAGCCGTTGCAGCCGAAAACCGGCCAGACGGTCATCAGCAATAAATCCCATTTCAAGCGACTCACTCATCATCTCTCTCCATCCCTTTTACCGGACGCTGCAGGTATTCGTCAAGTCGTTTATCAAAATCGGCGAGCCATTGGGCATCGATAAAGGCCTTGATAATCCGGCGCACCTCGATCATCTGCCTCTCTCCGCGCAACCGGCGGATAAAACCAAGATCGGCGATTTTATTCAGCGTCGAATCGACTTGGTCGATCAACTTCACCTCATTGCTGGCGGCGGGAAGGAAAATCCTGATCAGCTCAACCACCTCGTCCCGCGAAAGAATCAGACGGGTGTCGCCAGCGCCCGCATCAAACTCGGCAAGTTTTTTGCGCAGCAGCGCCAGGAGCAGGCTGACGGGGTAGGAGAGTTGCCTGCGGGCCATCAGTCGGGGAGTGCTGTTCGTTCCCTCCGTTTCGCCCTCGGAATTTGATCGCAAAAAAGCGTATCCTTCAGACTCATCGAGAATTAACTCCAGACCAAGCACCGCCACGTAATCGCGAACGGCAGCCATCAGGCTGAGTAACAATCCCCATAATGCAGGGTTATCCTCTTGGTAGATCACCCCTTTCAACAGGGGAACCACGATTGTCGCAAGCTCCTGACCATGAAAAGGGGCTCCGCTGTTTTCACTCTCTGTATGGTTCATCATCCGTTTCTTAATAAGATAATACGCGGCAGGGTGGCCTCACGGGTTATGCCCGTCGAACTCTCCCATTGCACCTGCTCCTCTACCCCTTCGTCCACCGTCGTCCGTGGCCACTCTCCGGCAAGCTGCAGATAGGCCACCAGCTCGGCCAGCCCGTTGCGCAGAGGGTGACGCTCAACCACCTCCCCAAGGGTCACCTGGCTGCGCATCTGAAGTTCCAGACGAATATTTCGCAACAGCTCCGCCCGGTCGACCACCACCTGGGCGTAGAGCACGGCGGTATCAATCTCCGCATCTCCTTCATCAAGAGCGACTCCTGCAATCAATGGCTTGAAGGGAGGGCGATAGAGCGTTCTTTCGAGAGGCAGTTCGATGGCGGCAGAGGAGCCGTCAAGAGGCATGAAGCCGCCTGACGGGAGATCGACCCGCAAGTCAAGAGCCCGGGTTTCGATGTTGTGCAGAATATCCATGATGCGCCGGTTCTCAAGCCACGCCTTGTCATCAAGAAAGCGGCGCAACTGCTCGGAGAGGCGGGCCACCGTGCGCTGGGTATGCTCTCCAGCCTCCAGCCAGTCGTAGTGAACACGCCGCAGACGGTTGTCGGGGCGCATCGAGAGAATCGGCGGCAAGGCCAGCACCTCTTCCAGAAGCAGACTCAGCTCCTCCTGGCGGGACTGCGACATGAGAAAGTCCCAGAATGCCCGGAAGCTTTTCCCCTGATCCGAATCGGCGATGGCATCACGTTCGCCCATGATCTGCTCCAGCAGCGCCCCTTTGGCACCCTCCCAGAGGGCAATGCGCTCACGCACGCGGCGGTCGAGGGTGCGAAAGTTGTGCTCCACTTCGCGAAAATCGGTCAACAACTCACGGGCCAGTTGCAGAAACTGCTGGAAGCGATCCTTCAGGCCGGTATCATCAAGCAGCGATACCTCACCGGCACGGATGCGGGCAATTTCGGCATCAATATCGTCACGACGCTTTTGCAGCTCCGCAATCCGCACCTCCGGGTCAGCCTGGCTTCCCGTGCTCATCTGCCGCAACAGTTCAAAGAGGGTAAGCAGCCTCGACTCGGTGCCCACAAAAGCACGCTCCGTCAAACTCTCCAGCCAGGCCAGCGCCTTTTCAGTGGAGGCCGTCAGGTCGAAGTGAGGCTCATCCGTCCCGTCCGGATAGAATTTGCGTAGCCACCCCTTGTCGTTTTCGGCCCACTCATTCAGGTAACTTTGCGCCGTACCGGGAAACTGGTCGGCACCAAGTTGCTGGCGCAAGGCAAAAAGCTCATCCTCCAGCGCCTCCACCAGATCGGCCTGCGAGAGAATCCGCACATTGGGCACAATAAAGACTCGGTGCAGAAACCCGGCCACCAGCGGCGCATGCTGGGCGCAAAGGAGGCGCCAGGCAGGATGGTTCTGACGGAGCAGGTTCAGGGTTGAGTAGTCGAGAGCCAAAGGTGCCGCGTTGATATTTGGTGGAAAGAGCGCCGCTGAATAGAGCGGGCTGGTTTTGGGGATGAATTTAAAGCTTTTTTTGTGGTTTTCTTTTGCTTTCAGGAAAACTTTATGGTCGGGTTTATTATGCTGGAGAGTTACTTACTGCGGTAAAAATTCTCCTTTTCTTGCCCTACATAAGGTTCTGTGGATCAACATCTATCATAAAAACAACTCCTGCAGATCGAAAGCGGGCCGTAATGTCGTCACTCATCTGTTTAATAAATTGTGGTGAGAGCTTGCCGCTTATGAGTTTGACGAGGACGTGGTAGCGGTAGCGATTTCTTATTTTGGCAATGCCTGCCGGTGCCGGGCCGAGGATTCGGCCACTTTCAGCCGGAAGGTGACGCACGAGGGTATCTTTGCAAAAAAGCGCTGCGGCTTCAGCTTGTTTTTCATCTTCTGAGGTGCATTCAAATTTTATGAGCCGGGAAGCAGGGGGGTAGAGCAGCCCCTGTCTTAGAGCGCTCTCCTGGAGAAAAAACTTTTCGTAGCTACCTTCGAGGAGAGCGGTAAAAACGTCGCTCTCTTTGTTGTACACCTGCAGGTAGACCTCGCCGGGCTTTGAGGCGCGTCCTGCGCGTCCGGCCACCTGCGTGAGGAGAGAAAATATTCGTTCTGATGCTCTGAAGTCGGGAATATTCAGCCCGATATCGGCCATAAGCACTCCGACCAGAGTGACTGCCGGGAAATCGAGTCCTTTGGCGACCATTTGTGTGCCAAGCAGGATGCGGGCTTTGCGGTCGTGAAACGCTTTCAAAATTCGTCCGTGAGAGCCTTTTGCTGTTGTGGTGTCAACATCCATCCGAAGGATTTTTTCTTCGGGAAAGAGCGTTTGCAACTCCTCCTCAATACGCTCGGTGCCGCTGCTTTTGAAAAAAAGTTCGGTCGATGAACATTTTTCGCATGATGCCGTGTAGCGTTCCGTATGGCCGCAGTAGTGGCAGCGGAGATGTTTTTGGGTGGAGTGGTAGACGAGAGGAATATTACAGAATTTGCAGAGAGGGATATGGCCACACTCGAGGCAGAAGATGCTTCCTGCAAATCCGCGTCTGTTTTGCAGGAGAATGACCTGCTCGTTTTTTTTCATGCGAAGCGCTATCTGGCGGTAGAGCAGCTCCGAAATTGAAGAAGAAGCCTTTGGATTATCTTTCATCCAGATCAGGCTGATGACGGGCATGGTTGCTCCATCAATCCGTTCAGGCAGATTGACAAGGGTGTATTTGCCATTACGGGCGTTCTGGTATGATTCGAATGATGGTGTTGCAGTGCCGAGTACGCAGATTGCCTTGCTGAACATTGCTCGCATGACCGCAGTGTCCCTGGCATGATACCGGGGATTTCGGTCTTGTTTGTAGGCGGGGTCGTGTTCTTCGTCGACAATGATTGCTCCGAGGTTGTCGAGAGGTGCAAAAATGGTTGAACGGGCGCCAAGTGCAATTTTTGTTTTTCCTTTCCGAAGGCTGTGCCAGGCATCATATTTTTCCTGGTTGCTCATGGCGCTGTGGAGAATGGTTATGTCGTCATGAAAATGCTCACGGAACCGGCCTGCTGTTTGCGGAGTCAGGGCAATTTCAGGCACAAGAACAATTGCGGTTTTTCCTGCGGCAAGGACTGTTTTCAAGAATTCTATATAGACCAGGGTTTTGCCACTGCCAGTAACACCGTGCAAGAGAAAGGTAGTGTATTCCTGCTTTTCAAAAGCGCATCGGAGTTGGTCAAGAGCCTGGTTTTGTAAAGTTGAAAGAGTTCTTTGCGCTTGCGGTTTTTCAGCAAATCCGGTTGAGAAATTGCTTGTAACCTCTCTCTGAACTTTTTCAGCAAATCCTTTTTTTACCAGTATGTTGAGAGTCTCTCTTGATGCGCCGATGGTTTCAGGAAAAGCGTATTCGGGGAAAAGAGATGCCAGTGCCTTTAGTGCTTCAAGCTGTTTTGGGGAGGTCTTGAGGCTTGTTTCTGCCTCTTCCGGCAATGAGTTGGTGAAAGAGTAGGCTGTTTTCTGTTTTGGTTTAGTAGACAAAAATTTTTTGGTCAGGAAAAGATGTCCACCCCGTTCAAGTTCAGAAAGTGTGCGGTAAAGTTGTTTTTTACCAAGCTGCCGCTGAAGCTGGAGAAGAGTCAGTCGCTTCTCCGTGGTCATGATTTTCAGGATTGAACGCCGGAGTGCAGTGTTGATGATTTTCGGGACTTCAGCGTTGAGTGCAAAGCCGGTCATTTCAATAACATCATGAACGGTTGTCCGAACTGCTGCCGGGAGAGCGCAGGTGAGTGTGTCGATTCTACGGGTGAGATAATAGTCGGCCATCCACTCTGTCAGTTGCAGGAGAGAGTGGTTCAGAACGGGGCGACCGCCGTAGAGTACGTCAGATATTTCTATGTTGCTGGAGTTCTCTCCGTCAGGTTCTTCCTTGAGACTCAGAATGTAGCCGATCGAAACAGTTCCATTTCCTTTTTGCAGAGAAACCAGCACCATGCATCCTGACTGAATATCATCTTTCAGAGTATCAGGTATGACGACGATAAACGGTTCTCCCCTGAAAATTTTTTCTGAAACAGTCAGTGCATACATAGTGATGAATTAAAAAAGCCAGTACCCTGGTACTGACTTTTTTAAATTGAAGATTTTGAGCCGGATGCTCAGGAAACAAGAGCTTCAAGAATCCTGTCGCGGATCTCCTCAACTTTTCCGGTTCCCTGAACCTTGTGAAAACGCGGAGCGTCAGTGGTCCCATTCTGTGAAAAGCTCATATAGTACTCAATCAGCGGGGCAGTTTGTGCATGATAAATTTGAAGCCTTTTTTTTACGGTTACCTCGTTATCGTCCTCCCTTTGGATAAGAGGCTCTCCGGTTTCATCATCAATATTCTCTCTTTTTGGGGGATTAAAACGTACATGGTAGGTTCTGCCAGAAGAGAGATGTACACGGCGACCGCTCATGCGCTGAATAATGTCATCATCGTCAACACTGATTTCAACGATATGGTCGATGAGGATTCCATCATTTCTTAATGCTTCGGCCTGGGCAAGTGTCCGGGGAAAGCCGTCAAACAAGCATCCATTGGCACAATCCGCCTCTGTCAGACGCTCTTTGACAAGGCCGATAATGATCTCGTCGGATACAAGCTGTCCGGCATCCATAACTTTTTTGGCGGCAATACCCAAAGGCGTTCCAGCGCTGACGGCAGAACGAAGCATGTCGCCTGTCGATATCTGCGGTATATCAAGGTTTTTTGATATAAAGTTCGATTGTGTGCCTTTTCCGGCTCCAGGTGCTCCCAGTAAAATAATTCTCATCAAACTGTTTTTATTGGTTTTTTTTTGTGGTCACAATTATAATTTTTGGCTTCGAAGGTATTGTCTCATTTTCTGTTCTGTCAGTTACATTGGCGTTTTCGGATGAAAGCTGATTTTCCTGGAGAGTCGGCTCACCATTTTTCGGGGTTGGCTTGAGCAGGATGGTCTGTGCAACAGCCTTTTTTTTGAACTCAATTGTTGTTGATTTTGGGCTGCCTTCGGGTTTTGGTTGATGCTGCAAATGGACTTCATTAAACATTTGTTGCGAAGCTGCAGCAACTCCGAGAGTATCCAACGAACGGTATTGGTAGTCCTCTTCCTTGATCTGCTCCTCCCTGAATTCAAAATCCAATGCTCCCAGCATCATTCTAATAGCCCTGCGGCTTTCTCCGAGGTCTCCCTTTGATTCAATACGTGTTTCTGCTTTGGCATTGACCGTCGTAATTGGGCGGTCATTGATATCTTTTTCCTCAAGAAGTCCGAAGGTGACATTGATTTTTAAACCGAAAAGGATAAATGAACTTATCTCGGCGCGAATGGTGTTCATCCCGCCTACGGCTGTTTTTTCACTTATCAGACTCCACCCTATCCAGTGATCAATTTTGTTGAGAATAAACTCTGAGATGTCGGAGACCGGTTTGTCGTACCGTCGTACCTTCAGTTCCTCAAAAACAGGTTTTTCTGAGGTGTGCGTCGCATTGATGGTAAGGCCAAGGCAAGCTTTTTGAAATTCAATTTTGAAAGGAATAAAATCGATCAACTCCATAATTTGAGAATGTTAAGAGATTATTGCGGTTTCCCATACCTAGTTGTTGCCAGTTGCCCGCATGCTGCATTAATGGTCGTTCCATAACTTTTTCTGACCGTTACATGCAGTCCTGAATTAATGAGGTATTGCTGGAACTGTTCCCTGATAGCATCGGAAACAGGGCTGAAGTTGATATTAATGATTGCATTGTAATCAATCAAATTAATTTTGCATAAAAAGCTTCTGGAAAATTGTGCGAGCTTTTTAGCGTCGTCGAGAGAGTCATTGATACCTTTAAGGAGCATATAGACAATGGTAACAGGTGTTCCCGTCGATGCCGTATATTCCGCAAGTGATTTGCTAAGCTCTTTCAGGGGATATTGCCGTGCGGCTATGGGCATGAGTGATTCGCGTTTCTGCTGATCGGCGGCATGAAGTGAGACTGCAAGTTTTGTTTTCATGCCTGACTTTCCGATTCGCTGAATTTCTGGAATTACTCCAACTGTTGAAATGGTTATTTTTTTCTGCGAAAGGCAAAAGTTGTAATTTCTTGAACTCAAGGTTTGAATGGCTTCAATAACGTTATCCGAGTTCAGCAGAGGTTCTCCCATTCCCATAAAAACAATATTGGTAATGGCCGTGCCAGGCTCTTTGCCGGCAAGCATCTCATTAAGGGCATATATTTGCCCGGTAATCTCTCCGGCGCTGAGATTGCTCCGGAATCCCATCTTGCCTGTTGCACAGAAATGGCATTGAAAAGGACACCCGATCTGTGATGAGACACACGCGGTTCTTCTCCCTGCAGAGGCAATGAGTACACTTTCCACCATTTCGTTATCGGTGAGTTTCAGCAGGATTTTTTTTGTTGGATTATCGCTGTTTTCTTCAAGACTTTCATGTTGATCAATGAGTTCTGGATGAATGATTGAGAAGGTTGCCGAAAGTTTTTTGCGTAATGCCAGGCTCAGCGTTGTCATGTCATCAAAACTTGAAGCATAGTGGCTGAAAAGCCATTGGTGAATCTGGTTTGCCCTGAATTTTGGTTCTCCTATCAAGGTGATTGCTTGCTGAAGTTCCTGGAGTGTCAGATCTGTGATGTTAGTCTGGGGTGAGGTCATTGATATCATCTGTGCCAGATTTGTGAAAAAAAAGCAGTATACCGTACAAATTATATAAAACGAGGAAAAAAGCATAGATTAGAGTTTTGCTTTATTAAAGTTATCACCAAGTAATGATAGTTCCTGAGTATGGTCGGACGCTTAAAGCCGAGGAATGGTCTCCGGTCATCGATATGCTGCTTGTAGGTCAGCATTTTGTTCTTACAACCCATGAAAATTCTGATGGTGACGGCCTCGGAAGTGAGGTGGCCCTTGCATTAGTGCTCAAGGCTCTCGGCAAAGAGGTTTCTATTGTCAATCCTACTGAAGTTCCTCCGAACTACCTTTTTCTCAAGCGGTTATATCCCATGGCACTTTTTGATAACAAAAGTGAGGAGGCTATTCAGGAGCTGTCGCTTTGTGATGTTGTCGTTCTTCTTGATGCCAATTTGCGGGACAGAATGGGCTCTCTCTGGCCTCATGTAAGCTTTTCGCAAGAAATTGGCCGTTTGAAACTTGCCAGTGTCGATCATCATCTCGACCCGGATGATTTCTGTGATGTTATGGTTTGTGAAAATTATGCATCATCTACTGGTGAACTTGTCTACGGTCTTATTTACGCGCTTCAGGAAAGGCTGGGTCGTGAGCTGTTTACTCCTGAAGTTGCCGAAGCGCTTTATGTTGCAGTTATGACGGATACTGGTTCGTTCAGATTTCCCAAATCAACGCCCTATGTATATCAGCTTGCCGGAGATCTCGTGAGCAAGGGAGCTGATGCGGCCGAGATTTACGACAGGATTTATAACTCTCTGACGCCCAATGCACTCAAGCTTCTTGGCGCGGCCCTTAGTGCTATTACAATTCTTGATAATGGCAATATTTCATGGCTCTTCATATCGCAGGATATGCTCAAGTTGACTGGAAGCAAACTGTTTGATACCGATCTTATCATCCGTTACCTTTTAAGTGTTCCTTCGGTTCGTATTGCTGTTCTGATGGTTGAGATGCAGGATGGAAGGACCAAGGCGAGTTTCAGGTCTCGTGGTAACATTTATGTCAATCAGTTGGCGAAAAAGTATGGGGGTGGTGGTCACATGAATGCTGCCGGATGTCTTTTCCCGTTTTCTTCCGATAAAGCTCAGAAAGTACTGCTGGAAGATCTCAGGCTGTTTCTTCAGGAATCACAACAAGTAAATATCATACGTTAACAGTATTATAGAATGTTATGAAAGTAAAAGTAACAAAAAGTGATCTTCAAAGCGTCTCTACTGATCTTCTTGTACTGCCGTTCAGCAGCGTTGATCTCAACAAAGAGGCAGGACAGGCGCTTGCTGAAATCGGATTTGATGTTCGGGTATTGAAAGATTTTAAGGCGGAGGCTGGTGAGGTTGTTGTGTTGTATGGTGGCAGGACGGAATATTCAGCGGCAAGGATTGCAATACTGGGAATTGGAGAAGGAAAAACCATTGATGATTGGCGCAAGGCAACAGTTTCTTTTGCCTCTAAAGCAACAGATTTGAAAATAGAAAAAGTTGCAGTAGACTGTTCTCGTATTGAGGCGCTCTCTGCTGCTACCGCGCAGCCTGTTGCGACGCTTGTCGCGGCCCTTGTCGAGGGCTGTTTTTCCGGGTCGTACCGCTTTGATTGCCTGAAAAGTGGCAAGCTTGATAAAAAAAGCTCTGGAGAGAAGTCGAAAGGTATTGCCGAACTGCTTATAAGGGTTAATTCCGGGGTTTTTGATGAGGCGGAAAAAGGAGCTGTGGACGGAAAAATTATTGGTTCTTGCCAGAAGATGGCTAAGGATATGGTTAATCTTCCAGGAAATCATCTGCATGCAGGAGATATTGCAAAAGCCGCCATGGATTCCGGGAAAAAATATGGTTATGAGGTGACGGTTTTTCATAAAAAGGAGATAGAGGCACTTAGTATGGGCGGTCTGCTTGCGGTGAACAAGGGCAGCCATCATCCACCAACCTTCACTGTGCTTGATTATAAGCCAAAAGGAAAAGTCAAGGCGGTAATTGCTCTTATCGGTAAAGGAGTTACCTTCGATTCGGGCGGGATTTCGCTCAAGCCTTCTGAGAATATGGGGGAGATGAAGTCAGATATGTCTGGTGCTGCCAGTGTGTTGGGAGCTGTTGAGGCTGCTGCCCGTTTTGAACTGCCACTTCATGTTATAGGGTTTATTCCCGCAACAGACAATATGCCTGGCAGTACAGCCCAGCAGCCTGGTGATGTTATTACTACTTACTCGGGAATTACGGTTGAAGTTGGCAATACGGATGCTGAAGGACGACTGATTCTGGCCGATGCTCTGAGCTATGCAAAAGAGAAGTACAACCCAGATGTCATTGTTGATGTTGCGACACTGACAGGAGCCTGCATTGTTTCACTTGGCTATGCAGTAGCCGGTCTTTTCTGCAACAATGACAAGTTGGCTGAAGAGATTTATCAAGCTGGTCAGCAGTCAGGTGAAATGGTATGGCGGATGCCTCTTTGGGATCTTTATGGCGAACAGATAAAGTCTGATGTTGCTGATGTCAACAATACCGGTGGGCGTGGCGCAGGATCGGTTACTGCCGCCAAGTTTCTTGAGAAATTCATCGATGGACATAAAAACTGGGCTCATATTGATATTGCAGGTCCTTCGTTTACTCCAAAAGGTTCAGGAAAAGTAAATGGAGGGACTGGTTTTGGTGTTGGTCTTCTTGTTGAATTGCTGAAAAAATGGTCTTGATAGTACAAGCTTTGCAAGAGTAGATCATCAACCTGAACGACTATGATGACTGTACCCCACAATCCTGTAGTGATTATTCCTGGAGTTCTCTTTTGGGATACACTGTACGATACGATGAAAGAGGCGATTGCAGTGTATATACCTCAAGAGAGAGTCGCTGTTGCGCCAGTAACTCTTGTTGACTGGATAGGATTTCCTCCATCACCGGAAAGATCCACAAACCGGGTCATGAAAGTAGTTGACCGCACAGTCAGGGAAATGGGACGGAAATTTCCTGGTGAGCCGATAACCCTTGTGGCTCATAGCGGGGGAGGTTCAGTTGCGATGGTTTACTTGCTTGAAAAAACGTTTCAGGGGGATGTTTACCACCCGGGGAAGCATGTTGGAAAGCTGATTACTCTCGGGACCCCTTTTCATACCCATGAATATTATGCAAAGATAAAGACAGATTTTATCTTCAGCCATCTGAATGCGGATTTTTTTGAGCGTTGTCATGTTGTTTCTGTCGTCAGCGATAAGTATTATGGCAATCCTTATGGGAGTATCGTCGAAAAAATGTGCTTCAGGTTTTACAAAAGCGTTCTTGATGAGGGCAATATGAGAGGAGACGGGATTGTTCCCGCAAAAAGCTGTTTTCTTGAGGGTGCTGAAAATGTTACTATTCCTGATGCAGAACATTTGCCAACACCATATACCAGGTGGTATGGTACAAAAGAGGGGGTTAATCAATGGATTCAATGGCTTTAAGGGAGAGAAGACTCAGGGGTGCCGGTGTTGCTTTTTTTGTGTTCCTTTTGCTTCTCGCGTCTTGCAGTCCAGAGAAGCAAAAGCATGATCCCCAGCAGGAGCATATAGAATCAATGATGGCGATTCTTGCTCAGGTACAGAAAAATCTTGGCCGGATTCAACAGAAAGAGTCGGTTGTTGAACGTCTTTCTTCCGGGATTGAAGGCAAAGAAAGTCAGAATGTTGAGCAGATTGGCAAGGATATTGCTTCCAGTATCCGGTTTATTGATTCAACGCTTGTGGCAAGCAAAAATCTTGTCCGGAAGCTAGAAGAGGAGAACAGGTCATCCTCCTATCGTGTAGAATCTCTTGACCGACTTGTGTCGGAACTGCAAGTTGCTATTAATACAAAGGACAGCGAGGTGAACATCCTCAAGGGTCATGTTCAGAAGCTTAACAAACAACTTTCCTCTCTTATGGCAACAGTTGATGTTCTGGATGAGTATATCCAGAATCAGGAAGTTCAGCTTTATACGGCCTATTACATTTCCGGGACCTTTAATGAACTTGTGGACAAAGGTGTTCTTGTGCGTATCAATCCGTTTGAGAAGCTTTTTGGCAGTGAGTACCGTCTTGCGCCGGATTTTAATGTCAATCGCTTCAAAAAAATTGATATTACAGAAACAAAAGATCTGTTTTTCGATAAGCCACTGAAGAACCTGAAAATTATAACACCACATACTGTAGGTTCTTACGAACTGGTCGGGGGTAAAACCTCATCGCTGCTCCTTATCCGCGATGAAAGTGCTTTCTGGCAAAAATCCAGATGTCTGGTGATCGTTGTAGAATAGATAAAAAAATGGGTAACCATGAAAATAACCATATTCGGATCAGGTTATGTCGGACTGGTGACCGGTGCCTGTTTTGCAGAAGTCGGTAATGACGTGCTTTGTGTTGATATTGACCAACAGAAGATTGAAAGTCTCAGGGAGGGCAAGATTCCTATCCATGAGCCAGGTCTGGATGAAATTGTTGTCGAAAACATCAGGGAAGGTCGTTTAAAATTTACTTCGGATATTCGGGAAGGGGTTGAATTCGGGCTGTACCAAATCATTGCTGTTGGAACACCTTCCGATGAAGATGGCTCGGCGGATTTGCGCCATGTCCTCAGCGTTGCCGAAAGTATTGGGACTTTGATGCAGGAGTACCGTATCGTTATCAATAAATCAACGGTACCGGTTGGTACGGCTGATCTTGTCCGGGAAAAAATAAGCTCGGTTCTTGCCGAGAGACAGGTAATTATTGATTTTGACGTTGTTTCAAACCCCGAGTTTCTCAAAGAGGGCGATGCGGTTAATGATTTCATGAAGCCCGAGCGGATCATTGTTGGGGTTGATGATCCGCGAACCAAAGAGTTACTGCGTTTTCTTTATTCTCCATTCAATCGCAGTCATGAGCGTTTTATCGCCATGGATATTCGTTCAGCCGAACTGACCAAGTATGCCGCAAACGCCATGCTTGCGACAAAAATCAGTTTTATGAATGAAATTGCCAATATTGCCGAACGGGTTGGGGCCGATGTTGAAGCCGTAAGAAGGGGTATAGGATCGGATTCAAGGATTGGATTCTCTTTTATTTATCCTGGCGTCGGCTATGGAGGTTCCTGTTTTCCCAAGGATGTGCAGGCGCTTGAAAGAACTGCCCACAAGCATGGTTATCATTCACGGATTCTGCAAGCGGTTGAGGCGGTCAATCATGACCAGAAAAGCTCTATTGTCAGGAAAATCAGAAAGCATTACGGTAATGATATTACTGGTAAGGTTTTTGCTCTTTGGGGACTTGCCTTCAAGCCGAATACTGACGATATGCGTGAAGCTCCAAGTCGCAGGGTGATTGCAGAGCTTCTGGGAGAAGGTGCAAAGGTAAGAGTTTATGACCCGGTTGCCATGGATGAAGTCAGAAGGATATACGGTGAGTGTGATGGAATTTTTTACGCATTGAACCCTGAGGATGCGGTGAAAGGTTCCGATGCGCTTGTGGTTCTGACCGAATGGCTTGTTTTCCGCAGTCCGGATTTTGATATGATAAAAAGAGATCTCAGCAATCCTGTAGTTTTTGACGGAAGAAATATCTATAGCCCGGAATTTATGGAGCAGTTGGGATTTACCTATTATTCAATTGGTCGCCCGCCCCGAGGAGTGAAATAAACTTATTGCCAAAGCCTGTAAAAGTGTTGCAGGGGGCCATTTCCGTTTCCGAGACTGTAGTTTATTCCTGCCTCCAGCGCCCCGTCAATATAGGTTTTAGCTTTTTTTACAGCATTGTCAGTACTTTCTCCTTTGGCCATAAATGCAGCAATGGCTGATGAGAGTGTGCAGCCGGTTCCATGGTTGTTGCTGGTGATGATTTTTTTTGAGCTGAACCAGAAAAAACGATTCTCATAGAATAGACAGTCACGACATTCGTTGCTTCCGCCATGGCCCCCTTTCACCAGGACGGAGGCCGCTCCTGTTTTATGAAGTTGCACAGCCGCATCCTCTATCTCTTGCTTCGTTTCCAGCGGTTGTCTCATGCCAGTGAGGAGAGCGGTTTCCGGCAGGTTCGGCGTAATCAGGGTGGCAAGGGGGAAAAGTTCTGCTATCATGAGAGGAATAGCCGCTGGAGGGAAAAAAGTGGTACCTCCCGAAGAACTGAGAGCAGTGTCCAGAATGACAGGAGGTTTATGCTTCAGCTCACTCAGTAATGACGCCACGGTTTTGATGATGGCGGCACTTCCAAGCATACCGATTTTTACTGCGTCTATTGAGATATCAGCGTTAATGGCCCTGAATTGATCAATAACGCATGTTTCAGCAAGAGGGTAAACGGCACTGACCCCCATGGTATTTTGCGCTGTCAGCGCGGTTATGACTGATAATCCATAACATTCCAAAGCGGCAAATGTTTTGAGATCTGCCTGGATGCCAGCTCCTCCACTTCCATCTGATCCGGCAATGGTGAGTACAGTTGTGTAGGCTCTTTTCATGAATTATTCCATTTTAAGGCGGCAACAAGCTCGCTTGCAGCCCAGGAGGGATCATCTGTTCTGCTGACTGCCGAGATGACCGCCACTCCGGTCGCTCCACAGGAGATAAGGGTTGCTGCGTTTTCAAGAGTTACTCCTCCAATTGCTATAATTGGCAGAGAGATAGAGTTAGCAGCATTTTGCAGCGCTTCTGTTCCCAGTGGAGGAAATTCTTTCTTTTTTGAAACGGTTGGATAGATATGACCGAACCCGATATAGTTGGCACCATCTTTTTCTGCCTGTAATGCCTCTTTAAGAGAGGAAGCGGAAACACCAATAATTCGCTCTTTTCCGAGCAGCTTCCTTGCAACATTGGCTGGTATGTCCTGCTGACCGAGGTGCACGCCGTCGGCTTCGCTTGCCATGGCAATATCTACGCGGTCGTTGATAATGAAAAGTGCCCGGTATTTCTGGCACAGCTTACGGATTTCAACAGCCCATGAAAAGAGCTGACTGCCGGAAGCACTTTTATGTCTAAGCTGTATCATGGCCGCGCCTCCTTTAAGGACCAGTTCTGCAACGGTAACAGGGCAAAGCGCTTCATCGGTTATGACGCAAAGAAAGGGAGATGAGGGAATCATGGGGAGACAATTCGATAAAATTGTTCAAGGGTGTCAACAAATCGGGAAGTGTCTTTAAAAATTGAGAGGCCCGCTATTCCATAAGCACCTTCGGCCATGCAGAACTCGCCATTTTCGGGAGTTATGCCGCCAAGAGCAAAGACAGGGAGTGTGGATATTCGGCAAATCTGTCCAAGTTTTTCAAGTCCCTGAGGAGCGCCATATTTTCGTTTTGAAGGAGTGTCAAAAACTGGCCCGAACAACAGGTAATCTGCGCCTGATTTCTCTGCGAGATGGAGAGATTCGGGAGAATGTACACTGCAGCCGAAGATCATTTTTGGTGCTAAAGGGCGAAGATTATCGGGATAACAGCCATTTTCCGGCAAATGAACGCCGTCAAGACGGGCTGCAAGCGCAATATCAATCCGTTCATTGACAAGAAGCATGGACCCATAGGGCAAGGCGCACGCTCTTGCCTTCAATGCCAGTGTCAAAAGCTGTTTTGCATTGAGTTGTTTTTCGCGAATCTGCACCATACAGGAGAGAGTGCGGGGAAGAAGATTAAGCTGCTCAAGGAGCAGTGTTCCGCCATCAGGATTTTCCTGTCCGCTGCTTATCAGGTAGAGATGCGGAAGGGGAGTCTCCTTCAGTTTATTATGATCCATTATGACTAAAATGCTTTAATTTCTCTGTGACTATAAATAATTTTAGCTCTAATTGCAACAAACACATCAGTGGTCTGGCTTTTCTGCGAAAAAATACTTCTCTTAACCTGGTTAACTCATTTTTTATTATGGGCAGTATCGAAGAACATATCATCAGGACAGGTTTTATACTTCCACAGATAACTACCGTTGCAGGTCTCTATTCTCCTGCTATGCGTACAGGAAACCTTGTCTATACCTCGGGTCAGCTTCCTCTTCGGAATGGCAAGCTGGTCGAGCCCGGTGGAAAAGGAAAAGTTAATGATCTCAACTGCGAGGACGCAGTCCAAGCCTCCAAAGTTGCCCTTCTCAATGCACTTGCTGCAATCAAATCAGTTACAGGAACGCTTGACAGTATCGAAAGAGTTGTCAAGCTCACCCTTTATGTTGCCAGCGAGTACCTCTTTTCAAGCCAGCATCTTGTTGCTAACGGGGCGTCATCTTTACTGCATGAAATTTTTGGAGAACAGGGGACCCATGCAAGAAGTGCTGTTGGCGTTGCGGAATTACCTCTTGACGCAAGTGTTGAACTTGAACTGATAGTTCAATGTAAATTTCCAATCATTCAATAGATTAAAATTAGATCTATTGCTTTTATTCTAATATTAGAAAAAAGAATTACTCAATAATTAAAAAGATTAATCACGGTTCAAAGCAATTAGCTGATACACATATCTTGATAAAGATGATAAGTGTATCAGCTAATTGCTTTTCTTTTTACAGTAAAAATAAAAGATATTATTTATAGCAAATACCTTCATATAATAAAGTTTATTAAATTTAACAATAACTTATAGTATTTAATTACTGTCTCTTATACACATCTCCGAGCCCACGAGACTA
>Ga0118677_10005973_pt1 | contig 20963 bp, 18 predicted proteins | sample AliMusrvi5mmetaG_FD_86154 | JGI IMG/M metagenome (GOLD analysis project Ga0118677, IMG submission 86154)
GTCTTGAAGCTGTTCTTCAGGTGCAACGCGATTTCTTTGAGCTTGCGGACAATGGCGAAATTGTTCTTGGTCAGAAACGGATGGAAATCCTTGAAAATATAAATCGCCGGCTCGACCTGTTCGATGACCTGGTCGAGCGCCATCAGCGGGTCTTTGGTGGCGGCGTAGGCGAAGCACTCGCCGGCGCCGTACATGCTGGTCCATAGACCGTCGTTGTCGCTATCGGTCTGGACCCACTTCGATTTGTCGCCGGCGTTGGGGAGGTGGACGGCCATTACGTAGCCGTATTGAGTGCGGCGATGGCGCTTGTCGATTTCGTCCTCAAAGAATTTCGCCTTTTCGGCGAGTGTCATGGGGCGGCGTTCGATCATGCCTACGCCCGCGGAGGTGGCGAACCAGGCTGAGCCATTTTCGGAGACGGCGATTCGGCGGACCTCATCGTGGGGAAGCCAGCGGCGGCCCTGGCGGTATTCCCAGGTCTTGACATCGTAGCGGATGGCTCCGATCTTTGTGCCGAACCAGATGACGCCGGGCTCGCCGATGGCGAGGGTGGTGAAATCGTCATAGGGGAGACCTTCGGCGCCGGTGAGTAGGCGCCAGGATTTTCCGTCGAAGACTCCCGCGCCCTGTGGAGTGGCGATCCAGAGGCGGCCTTCGCGATCGTAGGCGACGCCGCGGCTGTCGAATGGGGCCCAAGATCTGGTGTTTTCGCTCGGGTAAGGTGTGTTCCAGGCGCCGTTGCGGTCGCGAATAAAAAGCCCTTGCACGGAGGCAATTGCCAATTCACCCTTGGGTCCTACTGCGAGTTGCCGGACGTCCATTCGGCGTTCCGGTTGGAAGATGGTGTGGCCGTCCTCATAAATGGCGATGGAGGTTGCTAGAAATACCTTCGATCCTTGCGCTGCAAGGGCGGTTGGTCGGCCAATAAAACGATGGGTACTCTTGGCTCCCAACTGGTGGAGCGCACCATTGAAAGTGAAGTACAGCTTGTAGCCCGATGCGGCGCAGGTCACGACGGCGTGCCCGGTGTAGCCAGCTACGGGCTGCCAGGTGGCCGAGTCCGAGGAGACGGCGAGCCCCTGGTCCGTGCCGGCATAGATCTTATTTCCGGTGACGGCGACGCAGTGGACTCGGTTCGAAGGGAGTCCTTGTGCGGTAGAAAAGACGTGGCTGATTTCAGCGGGAAAGGTGGCGGCACTCGAGAGTGCGGAGGAACAGATCAGGAGGCAGAGCAGGCGCATACAAACATCACTAAACCTAGAAAAAGCGGTTGAACTTCCAGAATGGAGGTAATGTCGTTCCAATGATGGTAGTTGTTGAAGGAAATGCAGCCATCCATTGGGTGAGCGATTGGCCGGGGTGGCGTCGCGTGGGGCAACCCGGGGACAGACAGCCAAATTCCGGCAAAAGACGCCGGAAATTGGTGTCAGTCCCGCGGTTTGCAGCATCTCGTTTGTGGCAGAAACTAGCGTCACCTGCTTTTTCCAGATTAAATCACATCCGCAAAATTTCGCCGCAATTTCCGGAACAGGCTGTACCCAACCCAGAAGACAAAGCCGGCCAGAAGGTACAACTTTAGGGTAGGCCAAAGCTCCGGCGCCTGAGACTCTAGCAGTGTGCGGCGATAGCCGTGGACCACCACGTACATCGGGTTCCTGCGGAGAATCTCGATCGCACCGGCCGGGAGATTTGCCTCCGGGTAGCAGATGGGGGTCAGGAAGAACCAGAGGGTGACCAGGAAGCCGCTGATCTGGCCGAGGTCGCGGGCGAAGACGCCGAAACTGGCTAGAATCCAACACAGGCCGAGCGTGAACATCACCTGCGGCAGAATCACTACCGGCAGCCAGAATATCGTCAGTGGAATCGCGCCGCGCACCATCACCAGGATCACCAGAAAGATCACGCTGGCGAACATGCTCATCACCAGGCCCGAGACCACATGGTTCACCGGAATGATCTCGACTGGAAAGACCAGCTTCTTGACGAAATTGCGATTTTCGAGAATTGCGTAGGCGGCTCGATTGATGGGTTCACTGAAGCCCAGCCACGGCAGCATGCCACAGAGAAAGTAGAGCGCGTAGCCGCTGCGGCTCGGGTCGCCGGGGAACCTGGTGGGCAGCACCACGCCAAACACAAAGAAGTAGGTGGCCATCAGGAGGATGGGGTTGAGGAAGGTCCACAACACGTCTCCGAATGACCCGCGGTAGCGAGACAGAATATCGCGCCGAACCATGCTGCGGATCAGATTCAGGTTGCCGCTGATGATCTGGAATGGTTCTACGATGGAGCGCCGCAGTCCGGCGGGAAGGCCTTCCCATTTCAGGCGCGACAGCGTGGTCATCTCACTGCGCAGAATCTCCACCACCGAGCCCGGCCCGACTTTCGCATCGACAACGAGAAACCGCCCGCCGCGATGATAGGCCCAGCCGCTATCGGGAATCATCGGCGAGACGTAGATGCGATAGACGCCTTCGTGTGCGGGGAGTTCGATCTCCATGCGCATCTGCTTCTGCGCGGCGTGCCATTCGCCTTCGGAGATAAACAGACTGGTTTCGGGATCGAAGATCTGCCAACCAATCGACGCGCCGGAGCGCAGGATGGGATCTTCCAACGTGCAATCCACAGAAAGCCCTAGGGCCCCGATGGTTGCAACGGCGGTCTTGGAGAAACTCAAGCGTCACCACCCTGATACAACCATCCCGGATATCGTTTCTTCACGGGGCCCGATTTGCGGCCGACCACGAAGATACCGTCGCCGCGCAGATCGGAGGGAAGAATGTAGCGGTCCAGCAGATGATGCACCCAGCCGAACTCCGGATGAGGGACGTCCAGGAATTCGCCGGTCTCCAATAATGTCACTTCGAAGCCGGCGTCGGTGAACATGTAGATCATTTCGCGCGGCGCGTATTCGCGATTGTGGCGCGCTTCCACCTCTTCGCCCTCGCGCTGCGGCCGGATGTAGGCGGGGAAGAAGCCTGGATGATAGCCACCTAAAATGGCAGCGATGGCGCGCAGCGAGGAGATGTTCGGCGTGGTGAGTACCAGATGCCCGCCCGGTTTCAGGATGCGGTTGATCTCGCTCATCATGAACATGGGGTCACTGGGGAGGTGCTCCAGCAACTCGCAGCAGAGCACGGTTGAAAAATGGCCGTCGGGGTAGGGAAACGGATCGCGCTCGGCGTCGAACAGATCGATCTCACACTCAAACACTTCTCCGTCGTGGGAGACCACTTTGCGAGGCTGGACCTGACCGGCGGGGCCGTAGTAACAGCCGCGCACTTCGCCGTAGCCTAGTTTCGATTTCAGTGACGGAGTGATCTGCAGATAGGCGCCCATCTCCAGAATGCGATCGGCGGCGGTGCCGGGCGGCGTGATGTCGAGCGTCTTCTGCAGCCGCGTCATGTGGGTGCGGAAGTAGTTGGCGGATTCCTTGTCGGTCGACCAGCCTAACAGGTATTCTTCTTCGACCACGGGTGCTGCTGCGGTTTCCTGCGGTGGTTCCGCTGCGGGGGTTGGTTCGGTAATGCGCAGCGCAGTGGCCGGCAGTTCGGCGGCACCGGGAGGCAGTTTGCCTTCGCCAACAAAATCGACATAGCGGCGGGAGACCAGATCCCAATTGCACTCGCGCTCTACCCACGAACGGGCGCGACGGCCTAGTTCGAGCCGGATGCTGGGGCGCGACACGAGGACGTTGAGGTATTCGAAGATCGTATCCTCTTCGCTCGCGTCGACAGATGCCTTCATGCAGATATCGTCGGGCAGTTCGGCAAAGCTGCCGACGTTTGAAACCAGCACAGCCTTGCCCAGACCCAAGGCGCGCATCAGGGAACCGGAGCTTTCGCCAACAGTGGGGAAGCGCAGATTTAACACGATGTCGCAGGCGTCCATGTACTCCATGAACTCCTCCTGCGTGACGAAGCCCAGCATGCGGACGTTCGCTTCAATGCCCAGCGCGTGCACGATCGGCGGAATCTTGAACTCCGGATGCGCTTCACCGCACAGGATCATCTTCGCGTCGGGCTGCAGTTTCACCAGGCGGCGGAAGGCGCGCAGTGCTTCGGCGATGCGTTTGTACGGCTTCAGGAAGCCGAAGATGCCGATCAGCGGAGTGGCTTCGTCCAATCCGAGCTTGTGGCGCATCTTCATGCGGTCGGAGTCAGGCAGCCAGGCTCCGTGCGGAATCACCGCGATCGGGCCTGTGAAACCGGCGGTGCGGACATCGTTTTCCACCACGTGGCTATGAACGATCACGCGTTTGGCGGAGGCCATCAGGCGGCGCAGCATCGGGATGCCTTCGTAGTCGGGCCCGACTTCGAGCGCCCGCACGCGCAGGGAATAAGCGATGTCGGCAGCGGTGCCGTTCAACTCCACCTCGCGCATGTAGGCGTCCCAATTGTTGCGGCGGATGGTGAGGTCGCAGATCAGGTGGTGCAGGTTCGATTCATGCAGCACGACCGTTCCAGGCCACTTCAGCGCGGCTTCATAAACGAAATCGTGGAAGCCGTTGTTGCCGATCTGGTAGACGATGCCATCGTAGGCGGCGGGGTCGAAATGAGCCGGCTCTGAAGAGAAGACCTCGACCTCAGCGTAGGGCTGCATGTGGTCAAGCAGGACGGCCGAATAGTCGGCGATGCCGCTCTTGGCGGGCGGTAGCGGTGAGAAAAACGCAATCTTCAGCGGACCAGCTCCATGGAGAAAACTCCCATCGCCAGCGGCGCCTTTACCAGTACAGGCGTCCGTGATTTGTCTTTGGCGATGTATATTTCAAAAGTGATGTCAGAGGCTTTCCCTTTGACCGTAGCCACCAGTTTATCGGTTTCCACGGGGCCTTCGGGCAAAGTGATCTTCTGGGTTCCGGCATGGTGCAGGCGGATGGTGTAGGCTGCGCCGAAGTAGACGGTTTGCGGTGAGGGCACGCGGCCTTTAGCAAGCTCTTCGCGGATGAAGCCCAGGAAGCTGAGGGCATCTTTTGCGCAGGGCAGGATGGATGCCTCGGTCTTTCCGCCGCCTTTGGTTTCGCGGATGGCGACTCCCTTGGCGGCGTCGAACTTCGTGGTTTCCTTGGTGGACTTTTTGCCGTGCAGCAGGTCCTTCTCAAACTCGACTGAGCACATAGCTGGGGTGGCCAGCGAGCGGTAGCGGTCTGTGACGGGAAAGCCGGGCACTCCGGCATCGATACTGAACTCCATGTCGAGGTTGCCCTGTTTGGGAACCGTCCGCAGTTGTGCTTCACCAAGATTCAGGCCGCTGGGCCAGTTGATGTTATAACGCAGGTGCTCGTTTTCCGCGACGGCGAACAGCAAGGGAGCCAGCAACAGGAGGTTCATGGTTTAGAGACGTGCTGTGGCCTGGCTGCGTTGATATTTAGTTTTCTGCCTGCAGCTTCCACTTCGTAATAGACTTCCAGCGTTTTCTGCGCGGTGCGCTCCCAGCTGAAGTGCGAGGCGTTGTTGAGGCCCAACCGCTCCATCCGCTCCCGCAATTCGCGATCCACCAGCAGGTCGCGCATGGCACGCACCATCTCTTCGGTATTCAGAGGACTGAACAGGAGAGCCGACGCGTCGGCCACTTCAGGGATTGCCGTCACATTGGCGCACGCTACCGCGCGGCCGCAGGCCATGGCTTCCAATATGGGGATGCCAAAGCCCTCGTAAAAGGTGGGAAACACAAAGATTTCGCAGGCGTTGTAGAACTGCAGCAGATCGTTCTCATCCACATACCCGGTGAAATGAATGCGCTTGCCGAAGCGGGATTTCTCGGCGGCCTGGCGAACTCGCGGCGAGAACCACGTATCGTTGCCGACGAAGACCAGGTCGTGCGGAAGTTCGGGATTCGCATTCAACAGTTCGTCGAAGGCCTTGATCATGCCCAGGGGATTCTTGCGCGGCTGGAGGTCGCCTACGGTCAGGACGAATGGCCTGGTGATCTTGAATTTTTCCGCGATATGAGCGGCGGCACTTTCGCGCGGAAGCTGGCGAAAGGAGGGAGACATGGCGGCTGGGACAACGGTCACCTTATCGTCCGTCAGATTGTAAGCGCGCTCAATGGCGCGGCGCGAGAAATCGCTAAGTGTGAGAATGCGGGCGGCGTTCTTGATAGTGCGGCTGACGGTGTGGCGGAGCTGCAGGGAACGGGATTTGGTGAAGAACTCGGGGTGTTCCAAATAACTGATATCGTGAACACTTACGACTACAGGAACAGGACAGGCAAGGGGCGCCGTGTATTGCACGTGGACGAGATCGGGCTTATCTTGACGGAGCTTGGCGGAGAGGTCGTAGCCGAGACGCAGGAATGGATTGTTCGCTACGTACCGATGTGTGAAGCGAGCTGGGATCCAATTTGATGCGCCCTCGACCGAAAGATAGGTGATAAACTCCGAGAATTTGTCGAGCTTGGCAAAGCCATTCAACAAATTCCGGACATATGCCTCATTCCCCGTCAAGTGACGGCCGATGGCGTGAGCGTCAACCGAAAAACGCATACGCTTCTCTTAGTATAGACCTTCCACGTTATCTAATTGCTTCCACGCTGCTTCCCAAGTATACTCCCTTTCATATAAGACCCGTCCAGCGGTCCCTAGTTGCGTTGCAAATGCTGGATTGTCAACGATTTCACAAATGGCATCGGCGAATTGGGCAGCACCATCGCGAATCAGTAACTCGCTGCCATCGCGGCCGTGCAGGCCTTCGGCTCCAATGCTGGTGGAGACCACCGGAGTTCCGGCTGCCCACGCGTCCAGGATCTTCAACCTTGTGCCGCTGCCGGCTAGCAGAGGGATCACTGCCACCTGCGCCGTGGCGATGGTCGCGGCGGAATCTTCCACTGGTCCGATCAGGTCCACACGCGGGGAGCCGGCCACGATGCCCGCCACCGCCTGCGGATTGATGCCGGCAATCTTCCAAACCATCTTTGGCTTGCAAGCCGCAAGCAACGGCCAGATTTTGTCATGGAAGTAGCGGACCGCGCCGGTATTCGGATGGTATTCCAGGTTGCCCGTAAAGATGACAGCCTCTTCACGAGGGACTGATGGCAGTGGCTGTAACGGAATTGTATTCGGAAAAACTACCACTTTCGATTTTGGCGCGAGGGCAGCGGCGGTTTCGCCGTCGCGCTCTGAGGTCACCATGAGGAAGGAAAACTCGGGCAGCAACTTCTCTTCCATCTCGCGGCAGATGCGGTTGAATTGCTTGTGCATGGAGCTGGCGGGCCACGGCTCGTTCATCGACATCCGCTCAAACAGAATCGACTCAATATTGTGGAGGTCGAGGCCGACGCGATTTGCGTGCCGGGCGAGAACTTCGCGATATCCGGCGACCCAGAAATGTTCGGCGATGGCGAGATCGTAGCGTCGGCCTGCCAGAGCCGAGTCGATCTGCTCCGCGAAGCCGGCAAAGCGGTCGTTTAATGGCGGCACGCCCCTGGCCATGCGCCTGAGGTTGCGCGTGGAGCGGCTCAGGAAGCTCCGGCCTGTGGGTGGCAGGTCAAGCACAATGGTCCGCCGTACCAGAGCTTTGGGGATTCTGGCTGAGGGGTCGGGGGCGCCGGGCTGCCGGAAGACAATGATGTCGAGTTCGAAGCGGCGGCCGAGGTACTCGACCAGGGAGGCGGTCCGTAGTGCCCCGCCACCGATCGGCGGATAGGGGGCCTCTGGCGAAAGAAGTAACGCGGATGGTTTATTGAGACTCAAATCGCCGGATGGCTTCCTCGTAGACCTCGCGGGTGAGGCGCGCCGTCCTGTCCCACGAAAATTGGCCGGCACGGTGCAACGACTGCGCGCGGAGCCTTGCATTCAAATCCTGGTTTTCTAATATCGCCAGCATGCTGTCCTTCCAAGCATGCACGTCCCGGGCATGCATTTGCAATGCCGCGCCGCCGGCGACTTCTGTGATGGCCGGGTCGAGCGAGGTCAGGACTGGTGCTCCGCACTGCATTGCCTCGAGCACGGGTAGCCCGAAGCCTTCGTATAAGGAGGGGTAAAGGCTGGCGGAACACTGGGAGTAGAGCCGCGGCAGGCCGGCGTCTGGAACTTCGCCCAACAACTCCAGGCCCGGTTCCGGGGCTGGGGCGATGAAGTCGGCGCGCTGGCGTCCGGCCAGGACCAGGCGGATGGGATGCTTGAGCTTCACCAGGCGCCAGGCTTCGATGATGGTCTGGATGTTCTTGCGTGGCTCGAGTGTACCGGCGTAGAGGAAGTAGGGTTTGGTTCCGGCTTGCGGTTCGACCGGCCGCAGGGTGTCTGATGCGGCCAGCGGCACTGCCACTACGGAGTGCTCGGGCAACTCGAAGAAATCGATTGTCTCTTTGCGGATGGCTTCGCTGATGGTGAGGATGATGGTCGGGATGCGGAGCTGAATCAGCATCGGGGTGCGGCGGCGGACACGCGCTGCGCCGTGGTGCCAGGTGCTGTTCTTCCAGGGGGAGAGGTCGAGGACGGTGAGGACGCTGGGCCGTAAGGGGAGCAGCGGGACTTCGAAGTTGGTGCCGTGGAAGAGGTCGATGTGATTTTTGCGGAGTTGGCGAGAGAGGCCGGTCAGCCACCAGTAGCGATCGATGGCGTGGGCCGCGGGGCTCGGGCCTACGCCGGGTTGCTCAAAGGGCTGATCGCTGACCAGTTGAAAGGCATCATCGGGAAAGGCCTGGCCCAGCGCGCGCACCAGTTCCAAGGTGTAACGCCGGGTGCCACCGCTCGACACGGTGAGTGGGGTTCCATCCAAGGCTACGCGCACGATGTGGTGGCTCCGTCCAACCTGGAAAAGGCGGTTGAACTTCCAGAATGGTGGCGATGTTGTTCCATTGAGGGCAGTTGTTGATGGAAAGGGAGACACCCATTGGGTGAGCGATTGGCTGGGGTGGCGTCGCGTGGGGCAAACCGGGGACAGACAGCGGATTTCCGGCAAAATACGCCGGAAATCCATGTCAGTCCCCCGGTTTGCAGCGTCTGGTAAGAGTCGAGATTACTCGTCAACAGGTTTTCCAGGTTCAACCTGCAATTGTACCGTGTGGCTGGACGCAAAAAGGGCGGCTAGCTCGCAAAAAGCAAGCCAGCCGCCCTTTGGTCTTGAATCTACTTATCCGCGTGCGAACAGGGTACGACGGTTGAACCACATGAACAGGATTCCGAGGCCGGTCAGAGACAAAAGGATTGACGGGGGGATCGGGGTTGCGCCGCCATTTGCCAGGCTCGAGCTGGTGCATCCCTGGCAGGCCAGGGTCACGATGCGATTTGGGTCGCTGGCACTGGGCAGGATTTCAACAGCGCTGTAAGCCGCTGAAACACCGCTGGTGCCGGGCGCTGCGAAGAAGTTGTGCGTGGGGTCGCCGTTCACGGCAGGGATGCCGATGGTGGCGCCAAAGGCGGTCTGGGTGAAACCTGTGCTTGGAGGCGTGCCGCCGCCGCAAATGGAATCGGAAGCGATCACGATCGCACTGTAGTTTGCGACATTAAAATTGCTGGCGGCCGGAACGCCTGCATCCGGATCGATGTTCGTATACGGAACACCAATTCTGGTCAATAGGCCGGTCAGCTCTGAGCCGTGATCGAAGCTGAGAACAGGCTTTGAGGGGGTTGGCGAACCTGATCGCGCAAAATTAATCATCCCCAGGGACTGCGCGTCGCCCAGCGTGCTCCCGTGAAAGTCGTCATCATGACCAGTGATCGCGATGTTCCCGCCTGCGGCAAACATTAATGAATTGAGAGAGATCGCCAACAGTGCGGTACCTGCGAGGCTTGCTTTACACATGAAAAAAAGTACGCCTTACTTATCCGTGCGTAAAACAAATGCGAATCTTATCACCCAGGGAGTATTTATTATTTGCTGTCGCTACCTTCGGTATCGAGCCCCATCTGCGCCAAGCGATAACGCAGTGCGTTGCGGGTCAGGCCGAGCAGGCGGGCGGCGTGGCTCTTGTTGCCGCTCGCGCGTTTGAGGGCCTCTTTGATCAGCGACTGCTCGTACTGCTCCAAGGTCAGGCCTTCCGGCAGGAACGAATCGGCGACGCTGGGCGAATGGTGATGTGCGCGGATGGCGGTATCGAGCCGGATGTCGGCGGCATCGAGCGATTTGCCGGAGGCCATCACCATGCTGCGCTCGATCACGTTCTGCAGTTCGCGGATGTTCCCCGGCCAATGGTACTCCATCAGTTTGGAGATGGCGCTTTCGGTAATCGATTCGATCCGCACTCCCAGATCGGGAGCCAGCTTCTTTACGAAATGCTCGGCCAGGAACGGGATGTCCTCTTTGCGTTCGCGCAAAGCGGGGATGTTGAGGGGCATCACGTTCAACCGGTAGTAAAGATCTTCGCGAAAGGTTCCCTGTTCCAACGCGGCCCGCAGGTCCACATTGGTTGCGGCGACGACGCGGACGTCGATCTGCTTGGTCTTGTTCGAACCGAGCCGTTCCAGTTCACGCTCCTGTAACACGCGCAACAGTTTGACCTGGATGGCGCCGGGGACGTCGCCGATTTCGTCGAGCATGACGGTGCCGGTATCGGCCTGTTCAAACTTGCCCGGTTTGGAGATGTTGGCTCCGGTGAAGGCGCCCTTTTCGTAGCCGAACAGTTCGCTCTCCATCAGGTTTTCCGGAATCGCCGTGCAGTTGATCTTGACGAAGGGCTTGTCCTTGCGCGGGGAGTGATGATGAATGGCGCGGGCGATCATATCCTTGCCGACTCCGCTTTCGCCGCACAGCAGGACGGTGGCGCGCGTTGGGGCGACCCGCACCACGGTGGCGAAGATCTCCTGCATGGCGCGGCTGTGGCCCACGATGTTATCGAACTGATAGCGGACGCCGAGCTCTTCCTTCAGTTTGCGATTCTCGTCGCGAAGGGTGGAGACTTCGAGCGCTTTGTTGACCACGGTCAATAGATGATCGAGCGAAAACGGCTTCAGCAGAAAATCCGCGGCGCCGAGCTTCATCGCTTCCACTGCGTTCTCCACGGTGCCGAACGCGGTCATCACGATTACAGGGACCTGGGCGTTCTGCGCGCGGATGGCATCGAGCAGCGCGATGCCGTCCATGCCGGGGAGGCGCAGATCGGTCAGGATCAGATCCGCCCGATCGGCCAGCCGCAGGCCCTCTTCGGCATTCGCGGCCAGTTCGACTTCGAAGCCAGAGGTGGCCAGCTGCAGTTCAATCACGCGACGCAGTTTTGCTTCGTCTTCCACAACCAGAATCTTGCGCTTCATTTCACTCCTTTGTCCTGCTTCAATGGCAGCAATATGCGAAACAGGCTGCCTTTGCCCTTTTCGCTGGTGACGGTAATGGATCCGCCGTGTTCATCAATGATCTTGGATACGATGGCCAGGCCGAGGCCGACGCCATCGGGCTTGGTGGTAAAGAACGGATTGAAAATGCTTTCGAGCTGCGCGGTATCGATACCGGAGCCGCGGTCGATCACCGATATTTCGACGTCGTCGCCGGCGAGGCGCGTCTTGATTGTTACGGTACCGCCGGGCTGCGTCGCCTGCACTGCGTTTAAGACCAGATTGTGGAAGACGCGTTCCATGAGTTCGGCATCGAACTGGAAGGGCGGAATATCGGGCGAGTAGTTCTTATAGATGGTGACCGGTTGCTGGCCAAGCTGCGCCACGGCGCGATCGATCACCGCGGGCAGTTCCGTCTTTGCGGTGCGTAGCGGTACGGGCTTGGCAAACTCGAGGAAGCGGGTGATGAGCGAGTTGGCGCGATCGACCTCTGAGGTGACAAAGCCCGCGACTTCGCGCATCATCTCGTTTTCGCCGCTGAGATTCTTCGAGAGCATCTCTGCCGATGCACGGATGGTGCCCATCGGATTGCGCAGTTCGTGGGCGAGTCCTGCGGTCAACTGTCCCAACGCGGCAAGACGCTCCGAGCGGCGGATGGCGGCTTCCGCTTCCTGCAGATGCTGATTGGCGATGGCGAGCTGTTCGGCGGCCTTCTGATACTTGCGCGCCTCTTCGCGATTCGCTTCGGCAAGTGTATGGGTGAGGTAGCCGACCACCGGCAGGAAGATCAGCCGCAACAGGAGTTCGCGCCAGTCGAGTGAGTAGCGGGTCCAGTCAGACCAATCGAGCCAGAGGAGAAATGAGACATACGACATGCAGGCGAGAAACGTGAACAGTGCCGTGCCCCAGCCTCCGAGCGACGTGGCGGCGGCCACGACTGGCAATAGCAAAATTGGATAGTAGCTGGAGTTGAGAGCGTCTGTGTAGCCGATCAACAGGAAGCCCAAAACGAGCTTGATGACGATGCCGGAGATCTTTCCCTTGCCGGATTCGAAATAATGTACGCGCGGTTCGAGCACCTGAAACAGGGCTAACGCTGACAACACTAATAGGCTCGGAGGGTCTTGAATAGGGCTCGCGGTGGCCATTGCGCCGAAGAGCAAAAGCCACACAAAATCTTCCGTCCGTACCAGCCTGGAAATCATGCCTGCCATCTTACCCTTTGATTGTGCCAAAATATAGGAGTTCCATCCATGAATTCCAATCCTCTCACCAACGAATCCGAGGAAGTCATCCAAACCCCGGAAGAATCATCCTTCGCCGACATCCTGTCTGAGTTCGAGCACTCGCACCAGGCTGCTACCGAAAGCGAGGCCACACCAGCGGCCGGACTTAAGGGAACAGTCGTGACTGTAAACGCGGACAGCGTCATCATCGATATCGGCCGCAAAATGGAAGGCGTACTTCCACTGGATAAGCTCAAGGCCGGCGGAGTAGATGAAGTCAAAGCCGGTGACACCCTGACGGTAACTGTGACGGGTCGCAATGAGGAAGGTTACTACGAACTTTCCTGCATGCGCGCGGCGCGGCCCAAGGACTGGAGCGGGCTTGAGAAGGCGTTTGCCGAGAAGGCCATCATCGCCGGTACGGTTACCGAAGCGGTGAAGGGCGGCTTGCGGGTCGATGTGGGCGCTCCGGCGTTCATGCCGGCGTCTCGCAGCGGCGTACGCGAGATGGGCGACCTGGAGAAGTTGATCGGGCAGGAAGTTCGTGTCCGCATCACCAAGCTGGACGTTGCCGAAGAGGACGTGGTGGTCGACCGCCGCTCCGTGGTGGAAGAAGAGACCGCGAAGATCCGCGACGAAGCGTTCGCTAATTTGAAGGAAGGCGCGGTGGTGCGCGGTACCGTGCGCAGCCTCACCGAGTTCGGCGCGTTTGTCGACCTGGGCGGCGTGGACGGCCTGCTGCACGTGACCGACATCTCATGGCATCGCGTGGCGAACCCGGCCGATGTACTGACCGCCGGCGAGTCCATTGAAGTCAAGATTCTCAAGATCAATCCCAGCACCCGCAAGATCGGGCTGGGCTTGAAGCAGCTGGTTCCGGATCCGTGGACCGTTGCCGCCGAGAAGTACAAAGTCGGCGACCGTATTAAGGGCAAGGTTGTCCGTCTGGCCGACTTCGGCGCATTCGTGGAACTGGAAGCGGGCGTGGATGGCCTGATCCACTTGTCGGAACTCTCCTGGTCGCGCAAGATCAAGAAGCCGTCCGATGTGGTGAAGACCGGCGATAACGTGGAAGTGGTGGTCCTGGGCGTGAATCCAGCCGATAAGCGCATTGCGCTCGGCCTGAAGCAGGCGCTGGGCGATCCGTGGGACGAAGTCAGCAAGAAGTATCCGGAAGGCACCGTGGTGGAAGGCCAGGTTGTCAGCATTCAGAAGTTCGGCGCGTTTGTCGATCTGGGCGATGGCATCGAAGGCATGATCCACGTGGGCGACATCAGCCGCGAAAAGCGCATCGAGCATCCGAAGGATGTTCTGGCAAATAACCAGACCGTGAAGGCTGTGGTGTTGGAGCTCGATAAGTCCCGCCGCCGCATCCGTCTGGGCATGAAGCAGCTGGAGCCGACAAACGCCGACAACTATATCACCGAGCATCAGGTGGGCGAAGTGGTCACCGGGCGCGTGGTGGAAGTTCGCAGCGAGCGCGCCAAGGTGGAACTGGGCGAAGGCGTGCATGCGGAATGCATCCTGGCCAAGGCCGCCGCAAAGTCGGAGAAGAGCGAATCTTCGGCCGCCAAGGTGGACGTTTCGGCTCTTTCGGCGATGCTCAACGCGCGTTGGAAGAAGGGCGAGGGACAGAAGTCGGAAGGTGGCGCTGACCTGTTGAAACCAGGGCAGATCCGCAAATTCAAGATCCTTTCGTTCGACGCTTCGAAGAAACGCATCGAAGTCGAAATCGCAAACTAAGCTAACGAATTCTACACTGCCGCGTCCAATAGAGTGCCTTGACTCAGGACGCGAGCAGTGTCAGTATTTCGCAGTGCGCTACGCAAGCAGAGTCTTCTATGGACGAAGCTGCCCTGATCCGTGCTGCCCAACGAGGCGATCAAGACGCCTTTGCACTCCTCGTCCGTTCCTACGACCAGAACGTCCTTCGTATCGCGTTAAACCTCCTGAGATCTCCTGAAGACGCCAAAGATGTCTATCAGGAAGCTTTTCTGCGGGTCTTCCGCAACCTCCACAACTTCCGTTTCGATTGCAGTTTCCACACCTGGCTGTACCGGATTGTCACCAATATCTGTCTGGACATGTTGCGCAAGCGCAAGGTCCGGAAAGAGGACTCGGGGGTTGTGGAAACATCCGGCGGCACCGTCAATATCCTGGATGCCGCGCCGGAGCGGCGGGCCGATGTCGACCCGCAGCGCCAGTTGATCAGCGGTCAGGTGCGCACTCGTATCGGGGAGGTGCTGGCGGAGATGACTCCACGCGAGCGGATGGTTTTCGAGCTGCGGCATTACCAGGGGCTGCGGCTGCGGGCGATCGGGGAGGCGTTGGGAACTACTGAAGAGGCCGCCAAGAACTGTCTGTTCCGCGCGACGCAGAAGATGCGTACCGCGTTGGGAGATTTTGTATGAATTGCGAAACGATCAAAGACCAGATGCCGTTGTTCCTTTACGGGGAACTTTCGTTTGACGAGGAAGAGGCGTTCGAACAACATCTGACGGGCTGCGAGGAGTGCAAGCGCGAACTGGCACGGGTCCGCCATCTACATGACCTGGTCAGCGAGGCGGCGCTTGTTCCTTCGCTGCCGTTATTGGCGGAGTGCCGGCGGGAGTTGCGGTCGCACGTTTCTCCGGAGGTTGCCTCTCGCGGCTTCTGGAGTTGGCTGCCGCACATTTCGATTCATCTGCCGGGAGCGGGCGGCGGGGCGTTTTGGATGAAGCCGGTGGCGGCGGTGGCGCTGGTGGCGGTGGGCTTCTTTTCGGCCAAGGCGCCGGTGTTCAATCAGGGTGCTGTTCTGGCGGGCGTCACTTCGTCGCGCGTGAGGAATATTGAACCGGACCGCGAAGGCAGGGTGCAGATCGTGGTGGACGAAACACGCCAGCGGGTGTTGCATGGCAAACTGGACGACGAGAATATCCGGATGCTGATGATTTCGGCGTCGCGCGAACAGTCCGATCCCGGGCTGCGTGCGGAGTCGGTCGAGTTGCTGAAGAGCCGGTGCGGCTCCAACGATGTTCGAGAGGCTCTGTTGCAGGCGCTGCAGCACGACAATAACTCCGGAGTTCGGTTGAAGGCGTTGGAAGGCTTGCGGCCATTTGCGTCGCAGCCGGAAGTTCGCAAGGCCCTGTCCTATACGTTATTGAGCGACGATACTCCTGCGATTCGCACGCAGGCCATCGATCTGCTGACTGCGTCGCAATCGGCGGACGTGGTTGGTGTGCTGCAGAAGCTGATGGAGAAGGAAGACGACAACTACATCCGGCTGCGCAGCATTAAGGCGCTGCGTGCGATGAATGCTTCGACGGGAACCTTTTAGGTGACGTTTTTCTTTGCGATCCGTCAATAAGAACGGAACAGGAGATACCATACCATGAGATCCAGTAATACTTTTCAATGCGTCGTTGGGCTGGCGGTTTCGTCGCTCGGAGTGTTTGGGCAGGCGCCGCCCGCGCCACCAGCTGCTCCGCCGGCTCCGGCCCATGTACAGAAGATCATCACGATTAATGCCGGCGGCAGCTTTCTTGGGGTCGGAGTCAAGGACGTAGAGGCAGAACGGGCGAAGGCCTTGAAGCTGACCGAGGAGTACGGTGTAGAGGTGACCAGCGTTGAGGATGACAGTCCGGCGGCGAAGGCCGGGTTGAAGGTTTCCGATGTGGTGGTGGAGTTCAACGGACACCGAGTGGAGAGCACCACTCAGTTTGTCAGGATGGTGCACGAAACTCCTGCCGGGCGTCAGGTGAAGATGCAGGTGCTAAGGAATGGCGGTGCGCAGGTCCTGACGGCGACGATCGCCACCCGCTCCAAGAAGACCATAAACATGCCTGAGATTCAATCGATGATTCGCGAACACCTTGGCAATATCAATCTCCCCGATATGCGCATCATGGACATCCCGAAAGCGATGATGTCGTGGAATAGCTCCATGCTGGGGGTGGAGGTGGAAGCGGTGGAGTCACAGCTGGCGCAGTACTTCGGTGTTGAGAAGGGAGTGCTGGTGCGGTCTGTAGTTAAGGGTTCCGCCGCGGAGAAGGCCGGCTTTAAGGCCGGTGATGTGATTACCAAGGTGGACGACGCGAAAGTGTCGGCGCCCCGCGACATCACCTCGGCGATCCGCAATCTGAAAGAGAAGAAGACCTTCAACATTACTTATGTGCGCGAAAAGCGGGAAGCTTCTGCGCAAGTGACCATTGAGCCCACGGCCGAACGCGGTAATCGTGGAGTACCGGTGAAGGCTGTGCGGCAGATGGCGATGGATATTCAGTAGTAGTTCGATACCTCCAACCTGGAATACTGGCCGCATCCGGAATCCTACGGTGCGGCCTTTTTTTACTGGAACGCCTTCATCGTCATTCGCTGAACCTTCAATACCAGGTCGACTTCGTTTTGCGGGACGTGCAGACAGGCTGCGATCTGATCGGGGCGGCTGCCTCTTCTCGCCAATTGAATGACCTGGGTCCGTTTGACAAGATTGATGCCGGTGGATGGCGCCGCGGAGGGCGTGAGCAGGCTAACGCGCTCGGTGACCTCCTTGATCTCGGTCCGTAATTCGGCGGTCTCTTCGCTTTGACGCTTGAGCGAGGAATCACAGTAGTCGCGATGATCGGAGATGGCGGCCGACCATCCGGATTGCGCCTGCCGGCTGCGCTTGTCCAGCCGGAAGATGTCGCGCTTGAGGGTTACGAACAGATAGAGGCATAGCATCATCCCGATGCAGAACAACGAGAGATGTGAAATCGGATTTGCCGCCCAGTCCAGGATGCCTTGGTCCATTGTTTCCTCTCTCCTAGTGCAATGTCCGCAACCGCTCCTGGCGGCTGATGATCTGTTGAATCCGGACTCCGTAGTTCCCTTCGATCACCACCACTTCGCCGCGCGCGATCACGCAGTTGTTGACGATCACCTCCACCGGCTCAGCAATGGAGCGGTTCAATTCAACGATGGAGCCGGTGGTGAGCTTGATGACGTCTTTCAAGGGAAGTTGCGTTCTGCCGAAGGAGACGCTTACGGGCAGTTCGACATCGAACAGCAGATCCATTGTCTTTCCAGCTGTTGCTGCCGGTTGGGCCGCTGCTGGCGGTGGAGCGAAAAGCCCGTCGAACGTGCTGCTGACCGCAAGCCAGACAGGTCCGCACTCTTCGAGCGAGAAAACCAATTTGATGGGCAGTACAAAACTGACGTCATCAGGGCTCGGGACTTCACGGCCGTTGACGCAGGCGATGTCCTTCCTTAGCTCGCGGCTTAGGCCCTGTGCGATCGCAGACAGTGACTGACTTACAATTTCCTGATAGGTCCCTTTGGCGTCCTCGCCGGACGCATCGGAGACGCCGACCGCGTTCAGCGCAGCCCTGCCGATCTGTGCTGCGGCCTCGGCAGTGGAGCCCAGAGTAAGTGCCGCGCCGGTCAAGCCTGAAAACTCCGTATTCCACCAGATCATGCCGGAGCCCTGCCGTGACGTCTTTTCGAAGGGAGCGCATTCGAACTCGACCTTTGCGCCGAGCATCGCCTCGAGGCCCTGGGCGAAAGTCGCGGGCCAGATGTTCTTGAGCCACTGGCGGGCATCCGGATTTTGATTGTTCGCTGGCATCTGTTTCCGTACTCGTTAGCCAGAGCAATTGGCATTCCGTTTGGCGCCATGCTGCATGGGCCAACGTTTTTCGATATAGGTACGGAGTCTCAGGATGGCCTGTGATTTGAGTTGGGAGACCCGTGATTCATGGAGTTTAACGATCTTTGAGATCTCACGCAGAGTCATCTCTTCGTGATAGTAGAGGCTCAGGACGGTTCGCTCCATATACGGCATCTTGTCGATCGCGCCGGCCAGCAGCCGTTCCAATTCGGAACGCTCCAGCAACCGGGATGGCCAGCTCTCTTCGTTATCCGAAATGAAACGGAGGAGATCGCGGCCCTCCTCTTCAGGAGAGGAGGATTCCAGGCTCCCCAGATTTACGCCGCGCACATCGACCAGCCACTCATGGTACTCCACCATGCTCAGCTTCAACTCTTCGGCGATCTCCAGTTCGGTAGGCGAGCGGTGCACGCGCTGCTCGATCACCGCGATGGCCTGCTCGATCTGCTTCACACGCTTTCGCTGCTGCCTCGGCGCCCAATCCATGCCTCGAAGACTATCGAGGATTGCGCCCCTGATTTTATACTCGGCATACGTTTTGAGCTTGACGTTATGCAAGGGGTCGAAGTGATCGATGGCGGCGATCAACCCGACGATCCCCGTCGAGACGAGGTCGTCCAACGCCACGCTTTCAGGCAGCCGCTCATGAATCCTTCTGGCTATGAGGCGGACCTGTGGCAAGTGTTCCAGAATCAACCGCTCTCGCTCGCTGGCGCATTCTTCGGTATTGATGGTTTGCATCGTCATGGTGGGGGCTCTCCCATCCGTGCCATTGCCGGGCTGACTTACATGCCGGCGGTGGCGCTTCTTGGCTTTCTTTCCTGCTTTAATATCGAATCGATCAGCTGCGTCTTCGAGGCCGTCTCAATGTCCTCGGGAATCATTTGGCCGGCTGCAAAGTACGAGAGTGGCAAGCCAGTCCTGACCGCCTCGCTCCAGATCGCTCCCTGCGTGGCCGTTTCGTCGAGCTTGGTGAAGAGAAGCCGGTTGGGGGCGAAGACGCGGTAGCTGTCCACCACATACGAGAGATCGGCATTCTTCATGGACGCCGATAGGATTAGATGCTTCTCGACATCCTGACGGGAGGACAAAAACACAGCTAATTCATCGTTGCGGTTGAACTCTTTGTTGCTTATTCCAGGAGTATCAATGAGGATTAGATCTTTGGACTTATGCTCTTCGATTAACTGGCCGAGTGCCGGCGGAGTAAGTGCAGTGTCGAACGCCAGTCCGAGGATGGCAGCGAACGAGCGCAGCTGATCGCTCGCGCCGATCCTATAATTGTCGGATGAAATCAGGATGCTGGGCCTGCGGGAATGGACTCCATACTTTGCCGCAAGCTTCACTAGTGTTGTGGTCTTGCCGCAGCCTGGAGGGCCGATCACGGCGATGATTTTGGGTAGGGCTGCGGCGTCGAGAGAGATGGATGCGGTCTGTATCCTGTTCTCCATGGCTTGCGCAAGCAGGGGAAACAAGTTCATGTTGCTTGGCTTCGCGTATAACATCCGGGTGCGAAGCTCGCAGACCAATTCGAAGATCAGATCCGGATGGACACCTTCTTCCCGGAGTAAGCGAGAGATACTTTCGTAGGGCGCATCGCGGCCGTCTACCTCAAGGGAAGACGCCAGAGCCATGAGCTCTTTTTTGACACCGCCAAAATCTTGACACACCGCAGTTGATGGTTCGGTTGAAGACGTTGGCTTGACGGGCTGCTGTGGTGTGATGGCGAACACCACTTCATAGGCGCCCAGATGAGCGAACTCGGGAGACGTACGGCGGGAATGGATCAGCATGATGTCTTCACCCAGCTCCTGCCTGGCTAGCGCGATGGCGACTTCCACGGTTCCCGCGTAATATGATTTCAAACGCACGGATCATCTCCTCTCTATTGGATCGAACCTAATGACAGAACTCTGGTGCCTGCCGGAATCTCACTATGCGAAAGCACGACGAAGTTCGGATAGTTCGATTCGGCGATCTGACGCAGGAATGTCCGGGAACCTGAACCGCACAATGCAACGACAGGCGTTTCGGCACTACCGACAACTCTTGAGATCCTGTCGACAATCTCGCGGATCCGTTGGGGTGCCATGTTGAGGTTCGACGTGTGCTCGGTATGCTCCACGCAGCTTTCAATGGATTGTTCAATCGCGGCATCCACCAGGTAAGCGGTCAGCTCACCGCTGGTATTGAGGTATGGCTTAACCACCATGCGGCGTATCGACTGCCGCACGTACTCCGTAAGCAGGACCGTATTCTTAGTAATGTTCGCCGCCTCGCCAAGCGATTCCAGAATGGACGTTGCGTCCCGAATTGAAACACGTTCTCGTAGTAAATTCTGCAAAACCCGTTGCACCGCAGCTAGTGAGAGCAGTTTGGGGACCAAATCCTCAATGACTTTCGGATTCTCTTCGGCGACCCGGTCGAGCAACTTCTTGGCGTCCTGCCGCGAGAAGACCTCGTGCGAATGGCGGCGTATCAGTTCAGCCAGGTGGGCTCCGAGTATACTGACCGAATCGACAACGGTATAACCGGCCTGGCGTGCGGCTTCGGCGTTTTCGGCCGGCACCCAGACGGCCGGAATGCCGAACGCCGGTTCGCGAGTCGCAATGCCGTCGACCTTCTGCGTGTTGCCCGCCGAGGGGATTGCCAACTCCTGGCCTGCGGGCAGATCGAAGCGTCCGATCTCCACGCCCTTGAGGAGCAGCACGTACTCGGTTGCGCGTAAGGAGAGGTTATCGGTCACCCGGACCGAGGGCAGGAGGTAGCCGAGTTCAGTCGCCAACTGACGGCGGATACCGGCGATCCGGCGCAAGAGCGGAGAGTTCTGGCCGCCGTCGACCAGTCGCACCAGGCCCAACCCAACCTCCACCGCCAGCGGTTCCACCTTCAGCAGGGCCTCCAGGTT
>Ga0118677_10005567_pt1 | contig 20956 bp, 27 predicted proteins | sample AliMusrvi5mmetaG_FD_86154 | JGI IMG/M metagenome (GOLD analysis project Ga0118677, IMG submission 86154)
CACCATGCGCTCAGACATTGCTATATACCTACTAGCTGCTCCTGCCCTTAATTCGCAAGATTGGTCGGCAGGTTCGTTTTCCGGTGAAGCCAATCCGGTATTGCGGATCGTTCAGGCATTGGCCGAAACTAAGGAGGAGCAGTTGAAGCCAAGTGTATACGATCACGATGGAACCAAGACCTCGTATCATCTAAGCTCGGTTCGTTATCTGGGGACCATCACGAGAGGCAACCAATCCTTCACTGTAGCGACCGCATTGTTTATCCGTTCCTCTCCGGAGGGTCGTGAGCGCCCACCTGCGCGTGGGCACGGGTTCCTCTTGCTACTGGATAAGAAGAATCGAATTACTTTATACTGTACTATGGACTTTCCAGACCAAGTCGAGCTGATAGGAGACAAGCTTCATAGAATCGGCAAGATCCTTCGCCATCACGGCGCCCTGACGGATTGTAGAATCCAGCTCGAGCTTGGCTTCCAGGATTTCGTGTGCATCGTTGGCCTGGCGGGCTTCTAGCGCTTCGATTCGGGTGAGAAAGGCCTCGTAGCGGTTGGCCAACGCCTCATAAAGGTCCTCATGGTTCACAGTTTCAGCTCCCCGAAAACGTCGTCAAAATTCTCGTTGACCACCTCGGCCTGCATTTTTGCAATTAACAATGCGTTGGCACGTTTCCTGGCCTTTTCGTCGCCGGTTTCAGCTGCGGCTTTCCGCGCGTCGCGGTAGACCTTTTCATCGGTGGCCAAAAGCTCGGGGATCCCCACCTTGAGGCTGGCAAGGCTGTCGAAAAGCTCAGTCTTCGCAATGGCGCAACCGGTCGAAAATCTAGCGACGGGGTTTGCGCGCAGATACTCGAGGACACGCGGGAATTCGCGTTCCACGTCGTCACCTTCGACTTTGTTGAAAACGACCCTGATCCGGTCGGGTTCTATCCCGCGGCTCGCCAGCGTAGCGAGCGTGTTTCTGGTGTCGTTCTGCTGTTTCAGTTCCGGCGTCACCGGAACGATGAAATAGTCAAATTCGCGATGAGCCCCGCGCATGGACGCCAGCCCACTCAAGGCGTCCGCAATGTTGCTGACGCCTATGTCGACGATGGCGGCGGGAGCATCGAGCACCTTCTGGAAAAAGGCAGAGAAGTATTTTGCACTGTCCTTCTCCGTTTCTTGAAATTCAACCGCATCGTTGAACGTTTCGAGGGTGAAGAGTTTCGCGCCCGGCATCCTGGGTGCCAGGAGGTGCTGGGTGACCGTGGATTTTCCGACGCCGCCGGACGTCGACAAGACGACAACCTTCAAATCTTTCATTTATCCTCCACTTGGATGATACCTTTAGACGCTATGGCACGAGGCTTCGTTGGTGTCATTTCAAGTGTGCCAGCGCCACGCGCCTCGTGGTTGGAAGAAGCAGGATCCTGGCCCACGGCGCCTTCTCGGCTAGCATGACCGTCGGCCAGCTGCCGCGAGGCAATGCCGTGCGTTCGCAGGAACCTCGACAAGTACCCCTGGCTGACCGAAATTCCGACTTGGGTTAAAAACTTGAGCATCTGTTTCTGGGTGTAGCCCTCGTGGGCAAGCTCTGCTAGAGCGTCGAGGCGTGGTGCCAGGACGGAGTGCTGCCTGGCCGGCGCCTCGCTTTTGACAAATTTATCCAAATCCGCATCCCGTTCCATGCAAACAATAATAGCCTATCCATAGATATGATGCAATAACCGGCACTATCATAAAGGTATGCCGGAGCATTATCAGATTATGCCAGCATATGCCTAGCGCAACGGGTGCTATAAGCGGACTTGCAAGCTTGGCTGGCGAATGATATATTAATCTAGGCACGACGGCCACGTTCGACAACAAAACTACGTTTTGTTGTCTCACTGTGGCGTGTGCCAAAGGGTGTCCCCTTTGAAACCCCGGCGCTCGGAGAGCGCCTTGATCGAGACCACATGACCTGCTGGGCTCTGCCAATCGATGGTGGGACCGCCCAGATGCTTGTCCCCATTTCTGGCGGACCCACGTGGAAGCAGGTTCTCGATGGGAGGAAGCATGGCGAGGCCGGGCAAGGAACCTGGGCAGTCACTCGATACCCGTGTGGCATTTCGGTTGAGCAGCCACGATTACGAGACCTACAAGTCAAAGGTGAAAGAAACCGGTTTGACGGCTTCAGAATTTTTCCGGACGGCGGTACTTGAGAACCGGACCGAGATTGTCGTGATGTCCCCGGAGGTTCGTGAACTCGTCTACCACGTCAACAAAATTGGGAACAACCTGAACCAACTGACGAAGCGGATCCATAACGATCACCAGGCCGGCCGCCTGGACGAAACACGGTATGACTGGCTTCTCGTTCACCTCGTCGCGGTCGCTGACTACCTCAAGGAACTGATTCCCTCATGATCGTCCGGTTTAGCGGTGGATCGGCCGGCATTGGCGAATACCTGCTCCAGGGCCGGAAAGCCGGACGGGAAGAAACTCGAGAGCAACTCGATGAACGGATGGTCCTTGATGGCGACCTGGGCATCACCGATCGGATCATCAAAGGGATGCAGACTGAGGGCGAGCGATACCTGCATATCACCCTGTCTTTCGCCGAGGACCGCATCCCGAGGGAAACGCTTCAGGCCATCAATGAAGAGTTCAAGGATTTCCTGATGGCCGCGCACCAGGCCGACGAATACAACTGGTACGCGGAGGCCCATCTGCCCCGCATCCAGAACTATAGGGACGTCCGGACCGGGGAGATGGTGGAGCGTTTGACGCACCTTCATGTCGTCATCCCGGAAATCAATCTGCTGTCTGGAGGCCGGCTTTGCCCGACAGGGCTCATCAGGCTCAACGAAGACTACCTCGATGCATTCCAAGAACTCACTAACCAGAAATACGGGCTTGCCAGCCCCAAGGACGAAGACCGGCGACGCGCCGAGGCGCCGGGGAAGAACGCCTTCATTTCCCGCTACAAGGGAGACGAGTTCGAGCTGCCACAGAGTGAGACCCGAAGGCGGATCGTCGACGCGATTGTCGACCGCGATATTCGCAGCACCGACGATCTGGTGGAATTCCTCAAGACCATGGGAGAGGTGCGTGTCCGCAAGGCCGGCACGGCAGGCGAGTTCCTGAACCTGAAAGTGACGGGAGCCGCCAAGGGGATCAACCTCAAGGGCGCACTGTATCAGGGCGCGTTCCTGGCGTTGCCGAAAGACAAGAAGCTTGAATTTGCGCTAGGCGGCAAACTGGAACGGGGAACCCACGTGCAACCGAAGCGGAGCCGGGAAGACCTTGATGCCCTGGTTCAGGTATGGCGGGAAATCCGGAGTCTTGAGGTTAAACACATCAAGGAAGACAAGAAGCGAAAATCGTACAGACAATACACCGAGTTAAGTCCGAGCGAAAAACGTGAGCACCTCACCAAAAAGGAACGCGAATTCCAGCAACGACATCGAGGGCGAGAGCCGGTCGATCTCGAGATTGAGCCGACGAGGGTTCAGGAGCTACGAGCTCGTGCGGATATCCGCCTGGATCCTCCGGTGCAACAAGAACCTGCGGTTTCAACGGCGGAGCAGGCGAGGGTAGAAGCCGAACGGGAGAAGACCGAGAAAACAAACGCATTCCTGTCTGAATGGCAAATCATCAAGCGGGACCTGGATCCTGGGCGATTGCTCAAAAAGGTCGAAGCAAACCACGGGGTGAATCCTACACACTACGACGTGACGGGCAGCACCGAAGGGGCACCACGGATCCGTGCCGGCACGCGAAATTACAACGTGGCGGATTTCTTGACGAAGGAGCTCCATCTATCCTGGCAGCAGGCCTCGGCCATTCTGAAGGAGACCTACAGGGAGCAGACCGAGCGAAAACCAATTCCGAAACGGGCACTGGAACGTCCGGACTTATGGGGCGAATTCATAGCCGAGCGGAAGACTGCGGGGAAGGCTGAACGGGACACGGCGTGGGCAGCCCAACGCGAGAAGGAGCAGGATCGGCGAAAAAGCATCGGGCAATTGTATCGTCTCAGGCGCCAACAAATCTTCCAGGATCGCAGTATCGGGGAAACCGATCGTGCTGTATCGCTGAAGCTATCGCAGGCGGATCGGGTGAAAGACGAAATGAACGCGCGGAGCATGACCTTGTGGGAGCGGGCAGCGCTTAAAGACTCCCAGAAGGTACCATGGCAACAACTCTATGTCTCCTTTCTGGAACAAAAGCAAATCGCCATTGAATTGGCAGTACAAGCCGAGGCCTACGAGGAAGACGAGAAGGAAAAACTGAGGGAAATCCGAAAGCGGCTCATTTCTTTGACCAAGGAAATCGAGCAACTAAAGGGCAAAGAGGAAGCAGAGAGAAAACTCTTTGCCGAGCAGGAACATGACGGCGCTCGGACCATCCATCCAGAAAAGCCCTATCCACCCAATCAGCTGCTCAAACTTGATGCCAAGGTTGAGAACGACAGGTCGATAACCTACAGCCGTGACGGGGAAGCACTGTTCCGCGATGCCGGCACCCGAGTTTTCTCATTCGCACGGGATGCTGTTTCCATGGAGGCTTTCGTCCGCCTAAGCCAGCTGAAATATGGCAGGGAACTACAGTTCTTTGGAGCCGGCGACTTCATCAAGCTATCAATCAAAACTGCAGTGGATAACGGCATCAGGCTTGAACTGGCGGATTCCGTCCAGGCAGATATGTATCAGAAGGCATTGAAAGACCAACGGGGGATCGATACGGCACGGGCGGCGGAACGGGGGTCGCCTAGGGGAGGGCGCTTCTCCCCGTGAAGGACCGGATCCGCTCGCAACGGGCTCTGCTAGCGTGCCAGGATTTGGGCTGGCACCCAGACGAAGCACCCGGAAGACTTAATCCTACTTAGCGCCGGCGATCGCCGATTCAACAATGACAACATGAAGCGCGAAGGCGATGGCGAGTACCCGAGCCACGTCCTCATCGCAGGCGACTTCAGGCAGGAGCGTGAGTTGGTGGACTGGCTCGACGCCAAGTCCTGGGAGACGATCGCCCTTCTTGGGAATCACGAGAACTACGAGCGCGCCCACGCTCTGCCCCTCGTGGAGCTCCTGGGCGCGCCGATGTATCGGGTGTCCGAGAAGGTATGGCTCATGCAGCACGGAAACGGTCTACACCATCGAGGGAAAGACGTTCTTAGCGTTCGGCGGGGTGGCGTCGATAGACAAGGCCTCTCGGCAGAACCGCCGCTCCTGGTGGGCGGAGGAGATCCCGACCAGGGCCAACGTCGACCGCGGCGTGCGCTCCCTCAAGACCCTTGGCGGGAAGGTGGACTATGTCATCACGCACACCGCGCCGCGCGAGGTGGTCGACACGGTCATCGGAAAGCCGCTCATCCTGGGGGCTGCTGGCAGGGAGCAGGACGAGGCGCGCTTCGACGATCCCACGGTGGCTTTCCTCATGGAGTTCCGGGACCATGTCGACCTCGGGACGCTCAAGGAGTGGTTCTTCGGGCACTTCCACACGGAAGCCGTGTTCCGCGGAAGCGTCACAGGGTTCCTCTACCATGGACTCTACATGGATTTCGCCCGCGTTCGCTGACTGGCCTAGAAACCCCATAACGAACATCGTTGGATTCCGGGAGACTGATCTTGAGCCTCTGTATCAAGTAGAATTGGATCGGTTGGAGGGGGCCTATATGGAAAAAATTGCCTGTATTGCACCATTTGACCGCATTTCTGATTGGCTACGCGCGGGCAATCTGGATAGTGGCTATCAGGTAGTTTCAAATTCTGTCGAAGAGACAGGACGGTCCATTGGATTCCCTGGGAAAAGAAAGCGCCCGTCTTCGAAGTTTGGAGAGTATGCCGTTGTCTTTATTAAGCGAACAATGCTCAAGAGCGTTATCGATGACTTCTATCAGCCAAAGGCGAAGGACAGCTATCTAGTTCCTGTTTGGTACATCCGGAGTCTGGAGCATGATGAGGACCTCTATCTCCCGCCGAATGCCTGAAAAGAGGCGAGCGCGCATCGCGGGCCCTTGCGGCCGCCGCGGTCAGGGAAGGGGGCGCGTGAACTCGCGCAGCTTCTTGACTGTTGCTGCCAAGAACTTGCCAAGTTGGCGGTGCTGGACGTGAGCAGCAGGACTGACGGCCGCTCGCCCGCAGGACAGCGAGGTGAGACCTGGGAGATCGAGCGATAAGGAGGACCAATATGTCTGAGAAGCTGCTACCCGGATGGGTCGACAACGACGGAGTCTGCCGCGCGCTGGATCCCGAGACATGGCAAGCCTTTCAGTTGAAGGGTGAGGTGGCTTGCCACTTGAACGCCCGGCAGCGCGAGGAGGCCAAGGAGAAATGGCAGATTCTATCCACCGACCCTCAGACGTTCTCGCTCATGTATGACTGTGACGGTTTTTTCTTTCGCCTGGTCCGACTGGAGCCCGCAGACCACGCCACGCTGGCTAAAGGTCTGATACCTGAGTCTGGGCCTAGGCGCCCCCGGAGCGACCGGGGCGACGGATTCCCCGGGCTGTAGGCTCCGGGCGCATCCTAGTCTAACTGGCCCTGATTCCCCTTTGCGGGGCCAATTATTCAATTGTCCGCGCCTCCCACGCGCGTAAGATAGGCATGACCCTTTCCCTTGCCCTTCGCCTGCGCTATCTTCCCCCCGTGCTCGACTACGCCGCGCTACATGCTTCCCTCGTGGTCCGATACAACCCGCCCCTGGATGACTCCGCCTGGCACGAGATCCGGCTGATCCTCGCGGCGAAGCTCTGCGCCCGGTTCAATATCGACCCGTGGCGGGTGGAAGAATTGGAAGGCCGCCTCGCAGCCCGGATCGGGCCAGACTGGTATAGCGAAGAGCGGGTGGCAGACGTTGTGCAGCTCCTCAAGGACTTTCCCTGAGCGTTCCCCGTCCTTACCAGGAGCGCGGCCTCCTCGCTCATTGCCCGAGTTCCTTCCGGAACCCCGCGAGGCTGTCGGACTCGATGCGCAGGGAGCCCGAAAGGGGGTCGGTTCCCGTCCAGCTCTCCCCAAACCCCCAAAGCTATTTCTCAGAAGGTTTCTTTCGCGGTCGCCCCGAGGGACGGATGGCTCTAATGGCTTCAACAACCGCGGGATCGTACATACCTGTTGGTCCTGCATATGCCACAGGTTTTATGCCCGCGCGAAAGAGGCGCAGTTTTGCTGCTTTGGCTGAAATACCGAGCAGTGCGCCAATCTCGGTCACGGTGAGGGCAGTCATGCGGATACCTTAGGCGAGTTTACCAGAAAAAAGAAAGAGACATTTCCGCTTGATTAATACGATACACTAGTGTATCATAATTAAGAGAGGAGAATGAACTCCTCCCTAGTGTTTCGTAATATACAGACAGCGTAGCAAGTTCATGGTACAATCTCAGGCATGGGACGGGAAGTTTTGCCGACAGTGTCTGAAGAAGATCTCGCCTTCATCACTGGAATACTCAAGAAGGGCGACATCAAGCACAAATATGCCATAAGGCTCCAGACCATTTTGAACCGCGCAAATGGACGATCGACCATCGATACGGCTGCCACGCTAGGCTTGAATGTCGTCACGGTCAGTCGACATGTCCACCGGTTCAACGATGGTGGTGTCGCTGCCCTGCTGAAGGACAAGACACGGAAGGCAGGCAAGGCTCCGGTTTCGACGGAAACCAAGAATGAGCTCTGCAGGATCGTTTGCCACGAGAAACCCGATGACGCGACTCATTGGAGCACGCGGGAACTCGCGAAACGGATTGGGATCTCACACAATGCCGTGAGCCTGGTCCTTCGGGAGCGGGGTCTCAAGCCTCATCTGGTCAAAGGATTCCAGTTCAGCAACGACCCCGATTTCGAGAAGAAGCTCGAGGATGTGGTCGGTCTCTACCTGAATCCTCCAGAAAATTCCATTGTCCTGTGCGTGGATGAAAAATCCCAGATACAGGCTTTGGAGCGCTCGCAGCCGATCCTTCCCCTGCTACCGGGAGTACCCGAACGCCAGACGCACGATTACTACCGCCATGGCACAACCACGCTATTCGCCGCCCTGAACATCCTCAGCGGGAAGGTGATCGGCGAGTGTCGAGACAAGCACACGGCAGACGACTACATCGCATTCCTGAAGAAGGTTGATCGCCAGTCCCCGAAGAGCAAGACGCTTCACATCGTGGCTGACAACTACCGGACTCACAAGACTGCAGAGGTTCGGGAATTCCTCGATTCGAAACCGGGCAGATTCGTAGAGCACTTCATACCGACCCACTCGTCTTGGCTGAACTTGGTGGAGCGGTGGTTTGGGGAGATCACGACAAAGCGGATCCGCCGTGAGAGTTGGGATGGGGTGGCCCAGCTCGAGCGGGCTATAAGCGATTTCATCAAGCACTGGAACAAATCGGGACGAAAGTTCACCTGGGCCAAAACCGCCAAGGAAATCAAGAAATCAATCAGGAAGGCAAAATCAGGTTATGCCGGATGATTATTACAGGACACTAGCCTTCACGAAAGGAGAATCCATGGCTGAGGAAAACCGGAAATCGCAGGGCTCCCGGACTGGAGCGCGAGTCAATGTGCGCGAGGCGTGCGGGAAGTCGTTTGTTCCAAAATCACGAGGGGAACGGGCGGCGGCCCAACGCGCGCTGACCGAGCCACAAAAGCTGCTGGCTCAGATCACAGGATTTCCGATGGAGTACGTGATTGACACTGCCTCCCTCGAAGGAAAGTTCCCGTTGATGCCGCATCGATACAAGGTTGACCTTGCCGATCCCATCTCAATGACGGCAATCGAAGTGGACGGGAACTCCCCTCGCATGCAGAAGCGGCGTTTTTTCGATGTTCGAAAGACTGAGATCCTCGAGGCGCTTGGCTGGCGCACCATCCGCTTCAAGTACGCAGATGTCATGGACCATCCGGCAGCAGTGGTTGCGGAGGTGATGGCGTTTATCGCCACGAAGGAACGTGCGCCGGAACTTCAGAGGTACTTCACGTTCGAGTAGCGGGATCTTGCTGCGGGCGTGGTCTTCCTGCGAGGCCACGCCTAAATGGACCTAGCCCCAATCGGAGGGGCTTTAAGAAAACAAGGCGGGACTAGTGTCCTGTCCTTTAATTAGCTTCTCAAAATGAAGTTTCTGGGTTATCCTTGAGCCGGAGGTTCCGATGCGATCCGGCAGGTACAAGGAAACACTTGATCTGACAGCAGACGAGAAGGCACAGTTGGACGCGATCGCGCGGTCGCGATCGGTTCCAGTTGCGCTCAACCAGCGAGCGAAGATCGTGATCGCCAGCGCCGCTGGAGAGACGAACATCGCCGTGGCGGCGCGGCTACGAACCACGCGCGAGACTGTAGGCAAATGGCGGAGGCGATTCATCCAAGGCCGGATTGCAGGCCTCTACGACGAATTGAGGCCCGGCGCGCCGCGCACGATCTCCGACGAGAAGATCGCCGAGCTGGTCAACGCTACCCTGAAGACGAAGCCCAAGGATGGCGCGACCCACTGGAGCGTCCGCTCTATGGCAGCTGAGACGGGTATCTCCAAGACGAGCGTCCATCGCTACTTCACGGCTTTTGGCCTCCAGCCACATCGGCAGGATTCCTTCAAGCTTTCGACCGATCCCTTCTTTATCGAGAAGCTCCGCGATGTCGTGGGGCTCTACCTCGATCCGCCGATGAACGCGATTGTGCTCTGCGTGGATGAGAAGAGCCAATGCCAGGCGTTGGAAAGGACCCAACCCATGTTGCCGATGGGGCTCGGCTACGTCGAAGGGGTGACGCACGACTACATCCGTCACGGGACGACCACGCTCTTCGCCGCTCTAAACGTGCTTGACGGCGAGGTGATCGCGTCCTGCAAGCCCCGGCACCGCCATCAGGAGTTTCTTGCGTTCCTCCGCGAGATCGAGTCATCGGTGCCGCCGGAGTTGGATATCCACATGGTCGTGGACAACTACGCCACGCACAAGCATCCCAAGGTCAAGGCGTGGATGGCTGCTCGACCTCGCTGGCATGTCCATTTCATCCCCACGTACAGCTCATGGCTCAACCAGGTAGAACGTTTCTTCGCCATCATCACGGACAAGGCTATTCGGCGGAGCTCGTTCAAATCAGTTAGGGAGCTGGTTCGGAAGATTGAGACCTTCGTCCAATCGTACAACATGGTATCCAAACCGTTTGTCTGGACCGCAACCGCTGATTCAATCCTTGCCAAGATACAGCGCTTGTGCGAACGAATTTCCGGGACAGGACACTAGATTGTTTCCCTCAAACCAAAATTCCAATGCACACACTGTTCAGACAGGCTTCTTTGGCCGCCCAGGAGGCGGCGTATCGCGAATAGCGGCAACGGCATCGTGGGAGTAGATAGCAGTGGGGCCCGCATATGCGATAGGGGCGATGCCCGCACGAGAGAGACGCGATTTGACGGTCTTTGGAGGGATGCCAAGAGAGGCTGAAATATCGGCGACTGTTAGGCCGTTCATAACCTCACAGTAGGGGAAAGAGAGCAAGAAGGGCAAGAAGGGACGGGAAGCCCTTGATTAAATGCAGCACAAGTGCTTCAAAAATGCATATGAGGACGTGCAATCCACAAAGGGGTATCAATGAATAAGTTCGACCGCAAGCGAGCAGAGACCCTGGCTTCAGCCCTGGTAGTCGTCGCCAATAAGGGCGGCACCTGCCTAGATGCCACATTCGAAAGGAGCGAACAGAAAATCCGCATCCTCTGCGGACGGGGCCATGAATGGCGAGCTTCGCCGTATACCATCATCGATAGCGAGTGGTGTTTTGCCTGTGCCCGTGAGGAAGCGGCCCGCACAACCCGGGCACACACGTTTCAGGCATTCACGGCCTATATCGCCGCCCAGGGCGGGAGGGTCCTTGCCAACGCCTACGAGATACGCAATCAGAAACTTCCGGCCGTCTGCGCCCAGGGGCACCACTGGTCGATAGCGCCAACCGAGGCACTCAAACGCTCAGTGAATTGCCCCCAGTGCAGGGGCGAGCGGGACGAAGCACACAAGCGGGAAAAAAAAGAGCAGAAAATGAAGGACAACGAGGCCCGCAGGGAGGAAGTCGCCGCAGAGGCCCGTGCGAGGTATGGGGAGCTCACGGCCCTGGTGGAGGCGAACGGCTGTGCGATGCTGGATCCGTTCACCGGATCAGTCCCGGAGCGCCTTCGCGTGCATTGCCATCGCCACGGCAGCACCACGCTGGCTCGGCTCGCGCGGATTCGCCTGGGCCGGTGCTGCCCGCACTGTGGATACGAGAGAGCCGCAGAGGCGAAGAGGCAGCGGACCTACCAACGGGCCTGCCAGGAAGCGCGCACGAGGGGAGGGGAGGTCGTGTCCCTCAGCTATGCCGAGGGAGCCACCCTCCGGTGGAGATGCGAGAAGGGCCATGAGTGGGAGGCCTCCCCCATGGCCGTACTGGGGAAGCGCACGACGTGGTGCCCTCACGAGGACTGCCTGGACACGGGACCCACGACCATGACCACCGCGGAGCGCCAAGCGCGGTCTGTCGCCGTCCGGTTGGCGCAGTCCCTGAGTCGCGCCAGGGCGACGGCGACGAGACGGGGCGGGAAATGCCTCTCCGAGACCTACGAGCGATCGAGCGATGGGCTTACGTTCCAGTGCAGCCGAGGCCATGTCTTCACCATGCGCTACGGTGATCTCAAGCACCACTGGTGCGACCTGTGCGCGAAGACGAGGCACTCGAACGGCGAAACCCTTTGCCGGGCCATCCTCGAGCAACTCATGGGCGTGCCGCTCCCACTCGCCTACCCTGCCTGGCTGCGGTCGCCAAAAAACAGGGAACAGCTCTCGCTGGACATGTACAACGCCGACCTCAAGGTGGCATTCGAATACCATGGCGATGGGGTGCATCACAATTTTCGCACATCGGGACGGTACAGCGACCCGGTGAAATTCAAGCGCACCCAGGAGATTGACGCGGAGAAAGTGGTTCTGTGCGCGCAGAGCGGGGTTCTCCTCGTCGTGATCCGGGGGTTCGATTACTACGTCAGCACGAAACAGATCATCGAGCGGCTACGGCAGCTGCTGCGGGACCACGACATCGCTTTTGACGAGGCCAGGGAGGTCGTCGTCAACCACGACGATCTCTTCTTCGATGACCTCCTGGATCGAGTAAACGCCTGTGTCAGCGCGAAGGGCGGAAGACTGATCGATCCCATCATTCCCGGGATGCTGAGCAAGATCCAAGTCGAGTGCGGCAAACATCAGCGAACCTGGGAAACCACAGCCAACAGCCTTCTCAATCAGGGAAAATGGTGCCAGGAATGCGCCAAGGTGACGACGGCCGCGGCGCTCAGGCTCACACACGAGGAAATCCAGAAACGGGTCGATGTGATGCCCAGGCCGAACCGGATCACGCTCACCTCGTTTGAAGGCAAGCATCCCCACGTCGCCTACGCGACATGGAACTGCGAGCTGCATGGCGAGTTTCGGAGAAATGTCGACTCCCTCATCTACCGGCAACACGGGAAGGTCCTTGGGTGCCCGGCCTGCGACGAGGAGGAAGCTCCGTCGCGGTGGCGGCGTTTGGGGAAGCGGAAGAAGACGGCGTAGGCGCAGCGATAAGCCGCGCATGAGGAGCATGGAGGATCGGCGGAATGCTGCGTGTTTGATCCCTGCTTAGGGGGGCGATTAGCATCCCGGGCGAAACTGCTTCCGTGAGAAACGAGACTTACATGGAGGGCGAAATGGTACTCCTTTCCATCGGGGCTGACGACGCAGCACTGCAGGAGTTGCAGGACATCAGCCTTGAGGCGGGCGCATGACCGGCGACTCATCCCGGGAAACGCACCTGGCTCGCTGGCGCATCGTCGAGGTCCCCCATCGCCTCGGGCTCCATCGCCGGATGTTTGGCGAGAAGCGGGGAGGAGGCTGGCGAATATCATCGCCCATCGTGGAAGAAACCAGCACGTGGGTCCGGACCCAGTCCGGCGGCCTTTACCACAAGGACGGCGTCGAGATGGAGACCCTCGAGGAGCCGGACCTCCAGGTCCTGGCTTACTTCCTGGAGAAGGAGGGCTTTGACCGCCGATCGACCCTTTGCATCCTCGCCCTCGCGCTTGCCGAAACCCCGAATCACTTAGGACAGGAGGAATCATGACCAAGGACCTTGAGCTCCGCCTCGTAGCCGAGTTCCCGGACATCTTCCAGGACTATGGCGGCGACATGAGGACGACCTGCATGCACTGGGGATTCTCCCATGGCGATGGCTGGATCAAGGTCCTCCGCGACCTGTGCGATCGGCTTGAGACCATCAGGCGTCGCGTGGGTTTCATGGTGGGCGCGACCCAGGTGAAGGAGAAGTTCGGCTACCTGCACTTCTACTACGGGTACAAGATCGACCCTGCTTTCCCGCCCTTCACGCCCGAGGAGATCTGGGCGTGGAGGAGCGTGATCCAGGCGATTGTCGCCTATGCCGAGGGCGAAAGCGGCCACACCTGCGAAGTCTGCGGGAGGTATGGCCGGATCGAGACGGGCGATGATGGATGGGATCGGTGCCGATGCGACACGCACCGCGGCACGTACGAAAGCGGGGACCCCCTGCCACATGATGAGGAGGAATGATCGTGACAAAGGACCTTGAACTCCGCCTCGTCGTCGAGTTCCCGGACATCTTCCGGGACTATGGCGGCGACATGCGGACGACCTGCATGCACTGGGGGTTCTCGCACGATGACGGCTGGTTCAGCCTCGTCCGCGCCTACTGCCAGAAGCTTGAAGCGGTCCGACGCGCGACCGGCATTGCGACAGTAGCCCGCCAGGTGAAGGAAAAGTGGGGTGCTCTGGTGTTCTATCAGGACCGGTACTACCCCGCGGAAATGCCGGACGTTGAGAAGAAGCACTGGGAAGGAATTCTCGATGACCTTGAGAACCAGCTCAGCGACGAGAGCCGTTCCACGTGCGAGGTGTGCGGTGAACGTGGTGCCGCACGGCAGAAGGGCCACTGGCACAAGACGGTCTGCCCTCCCGATGCTGCACTTCTCGGGTTCAGCGATCCTGACCAGGGGGAAGCGGAACCGCATTCTCCGTGAGTCCGGCATCTCCACGGAGCTTCGGGACGGCATGCATATTCCGCCCACGTTTGTAGACCGCCACGGCGGGGAGGCGCGGTCCTTCGGGGCCACTCCTCTTGGGCCCGACTACACGACATAGACCAGGAGGAACCATGACACTCCGTCCCACCGATGTGGACGACGCAGCACTGCAGGACATCATCACCGGCCTCACGGAGGTTCTGGAGAAGGATCCGGACCAGGCGCAGGCCCCAATTCTCAAGCTGACGATCGCCTCCCTCGAGGCGGGGAAGGTAGAGCTCAGAGCTCAGTATGCCAAGCCGCTCGAGGCATGCGTGGGGATCGACTGGGACCTTCACGCAGGGGCGATCGAACCACGCACGAGGGGCGTGCTCGCGGCGCTGCTCACGGGCGGATCCACTGCAGCAGTCATGCTGTGCGGCGCACCGGTTAAGGCGGCATTGGCGGCCCTCTACGGGGTGCTCTTGGAGGCGCGGTCAGGCGGCTACGTCTACGAAACCACGCGATTCGGCAATCCGTCGTATGAAGCCCTCCTCAAGAAGGCCGCCGCCGAACGGAAGGTCGCCGTTCTCGCCGACAGCCGCCTGGCGAGCGAGAGCTGGCTGTACGAAGGCCTCGCCAAGCTGGAGCAGGCACGGAAAGAACGAGTAAGCGTGGTCATCGTCCTTGAGGAACAGCTTCACAAGATCCCGGTCCAGCTCGCGGCCTCCTGCCTCGCGCTGGACCTGGCGCCGAAGCTCGGACTGGAGGCGAAACGAAAGGACCACCTGCGTGAGCTCTGCTGCGGCAGGGTTTCCGAGCGGAGCCTCCAGCAGCTCGCCCGCATGACGGGCAAGACGGCGCTCGAGGCGCTCGAAGGGATGGTCGAGCAGGTCGCCAGGACCGATCCCTCGCAGCTCGAGGCGCTCATAGACCTCGCCGCGAAGGCGGAGGAGGGCCGGCGATCCAAGGGCAAGGGGGCGCCGCAGGAGGTTGAATGGGTGGAGCCTGGCCATTACCACGTCGACCTCATCAACGCGGATGTCCCTCTGGAGGAGGTCCTGGCGGTGATGCGCGCCGGGTCCGGGAAGAAGGGCGCGCGGTTGCTCATGAGCGGCGCGTCGGGCGCGGGCAAGACGGAGTACGCCAAGCATCTCGCGCGGGAGCTCGGCGCTCCGCTGCGCCAGCGGCGCGCGAGTGACTTCCTGCACTGGAGGCTCGGAATGCTCGAGAAGCTCATCCACCGGGAGTTCGCGGCGGCCTCACGCGACGGATCGGTGCTGCTCGTCGACGAGGTTGAGAGCCTCATCATGGCGCGGGAGATGTACCGCGGCTGGGCGTCGGGGGTGTCGCTCACGAACACCTTCCTCATGGAGCTCGACCTTTTCCAGGGGCTGTTCATCGCCTGCACCAACAACCCGCTCATGCTCGACCACGCGCTCATGCGGCGGATGACGCTTAAGGTGACCTTCCATCCGCTCCGGGAGCGCGACCGGGCGGCGGCCTACGAGCGGGAGCTCGCGCGGTTTGGCGGGCCGCTGGGTGAGGCGGGGAGGCACAAGCTTTCCGCGCTCGAGGGGCTGTGCCTCGGCGACGTCGGAAACGTCGCGCGGCATCTCGACCTCATGGCGGCTTTCCGAGGCCCAGGATCCATGACGGCCGACCACATCATGGACCTGCTTGAGAAAGAGGTCAGGCAACGCTCCCCGGCCTCGGTGGGAAGGATAGGCTTCGCCTAGGGGTGTTGCAGGGCCTCGTTCGGGGAATTCGCATGGTACTCAAGCGCTATCTGTGGCCCGCGGCATGAAGCAGGAGGAATCCGATGATCCTAGCACGTGAGGAACTTGGCAAAGATGACATCCACCTCGAGAAATGGCGCATTTTCGAGGTGAGCCTACAAAACGGTTCTCCGACCCGTCACGCATTCGGTTGGGCGATCAACAAGGGATTCTTTGTCATCTGCTCACCGATTCTCGAAGAAACCGAGGAATGGTGTCGCACCCGCACACGCAGGTACTGGAAAGTCGGGCCTCCCGCTATGAATTGGGACCGGGAGGAATATGACCAGTTTTGGGAATTTCTGAGGGCCTGGCGAGTGCCAGGCGAGGAAATCAGTTCAATCGCTGCGAAACTTGGGAAATATTGAGGATCTGCAGCCCCTGAGGCGGACGGCATTCATGGAGGATGTAGCTACAAGCGCAAAAGAGCAATTCCCGCAGGAGATTACATGACTTCGTCCGATCACCCTGCTACTTCATTCGTCATCAGGCTGCATGGACTCTGCGGCGCTGGCAAGACAACCCTTTCCAGGCTTGTAGCGCGGGAACTCAATGCAACGATTTTCGAGATCGGGCGATATCGCCGAAGGGGCCGCGCGGAACCAGATTCATGGGACCTGATGGTATGCGATATCAAGAGGCTGTTGAGGACAGGCGGTCGCGCCCTCGTCGCTACGACGGGCGTAAACCTGAACGAGTTTGTCATCGATTATGAGTTCCCAGAGGGCCGGAAGATTTGGCTCGATGCGGACCTTGTGACGCTCGACGCACGGGTGGCAGCCAAACCCTTATTGCAACGGGGATACCTTAACTGGTTGTCATTGCCGATCTACAGGAAACTCGGGAGCAAGTCTGCGTTCAACCGCACGGCTTTCACTTTGTATGAAGAATTATCCAAGGACGAAGGCCTCACCATCGATGCGCGGTTGCCGCCGGATACATTGTGTGGGCTTATCGCTGATTACTTGCGGGCTGAGGGATTCCAGTGGCCGGCTCGGCAGCGTGGCTGATTCATCGAAAAGATGACGAGTGGGAGAAAATGGCAACGGCAATGAGTGCGGAGCGGGGAGGGTAGGGTGAGCATTCTTGTTACGGGCGACACACACGGCGACATGCGCCGATTCAACAACGACAACATGAAGCGCCAAGGCGATGGCGAGTACCCGAGCCACGTCCTCATCGCAGGCGACTTCGGCCTTGTCTATGCAACCAACCCAGCCGACAGGCTGGAGCGTGAGTTGGTGGACTGGCTCGACGCCAAGTCCTGGGAGACGATCGCCCTTCTCGGGAACCACGAGAATTACGAGCGCGCCTACGCGCTGCCTCTCGTGGAGCACCTGGGCGCGCCGATGTACCGGGTGTCCGAGAAGGTCTGGCTCATGCAGCACGGGAATGTCTACACCATCGAAGGGAAGACGTTTTTTGCGTTCGGCGGGGCGGCGTCGATCGACAAGGCCTCGCGGCAAGACCGCCTCTCCTGGTGGGAGGAGGAGATCCCGACCAGGGCCGACGTCGACCGCGGCGTGCGCTCCCTCGAGGCCGTCGGCGGGAAGGTTGACTATGTCATCACGCACACCGCCCCGCGCGAGGCGGTCGACACGGTCATCGGGAAGTCGCTTATCCTGCTGGGGGATGCCGACAGGGAAGAGGACGAGGCGCTCTTCTACGACCCCACGGTGGCCTGCCTCATGGAGCTCAGGGGCCACATCGACCTCGGGACGCTCAAGGAGTGGTTCTTCGGGCACTTCCACACGGAAGCTGTATTCCGTGGAAGCATCACAGGGTTCCTCTACCATGGACTCTACATGGATTTTGCCCGCATTCGCTAACTGGCCTCGCTAGCCGCGCTCAAGTTTGGAAGGCATTTTCCATTCTGGGAATGAACTCCGCTTAAGTGGGCAGGATAGGCTTCACCTGGGATTGCCATGCCGGAGGCCGCATCCCCCGGGAGGATCCGGCCTCCGGCAAACCTGATGAGGTTCATTTGCGTCTATCGATATACTGTTTTCCGAGTAGTTTTAAGCATCCCGGCAATTCTTGGCTCAAGTAATTTTGAAAGTCATGAATCGTGTTGAGAGAGGCCGCCATATCTGGCGTGAGATCGAGTAACAATTGGTATGGTTCGAGTTTAAGCGTATCACTTATTTTCTGGATTGTGTCGGGCGATGGGAAGCGGGTACCGATCTCTAGTGAACTGATGTACTTCGGCGAAAGGCCGATAAGGTCAGCCAGTTTTTCTTGAGAATATCCTGCCTGTTTCCGCTCTCTTCGCAGGTTTGCAATGAAGAGCTCTTGAACCCTTGTCATACCTTAGCCCCTCTGTTAGACGGAGATGATGAAGAGCTAAGTGCTTACCCTGCAACCGACTAAAAGAATTATGTAATTAATACTATTAGTAGCAATCAGGGCTTTCTATGCTACTCATAGGCAGGTATAATCCTGTCTTTAAGTGGGATTTGGGATCAGGTTTCAATATGCACAAGGAGGCCTTTATGGCAGACGTAGCACCCAGGGCAGAGCAACCAAAAATGACAATTGGAAAAGCGTGGGGGGTCTATTTCGCTTGTATCGTCGGTGTCGTTTTGTTGGGTTTTCTTGGCGCAGCACTCTTCCACGGTGGCGCCGGTCTTTTGTTTTTAATAATCCTTTATCTCGTTGCTGGTTTCATAATGAACCGTCTTGTGTTGCGAGGTCTCGTTGCGTGGCACCCCGTATACAACACAGTAGAAAATGTTTCCACGGGAAAACTCGGGATGTTGTTGGTTTGGCCTGTTCGGTACCCCGTTTTATTCTTCAAGCTTCTGGTAGTCAAACACCTATAAGGTTGGGGCAACTAGCCCGCCCTGCACAATGGCGGTCGAGGGGCAACGACCTCGGGCCAATGACTTCATTTAGGAGGCCTTTATGGCAGATGTAGTACCTAGGTCAGAGCTACAGAAAATGACAAGTGGGAAAAAGGTAAGAAAATGGGTGGTACTACTGATTGTACTGGTGGGATTGACGGTAATTGGTTTTGCCCAGGAGCAAATGAACAGCAGCACCTACATACCTGAATTTGCCGACGAGCCGGTACTCTTCAACGCAGACAACTCGGTAACCACCTTGGAAAAACAAGTCGCAAAAGTGCGCACCAAACCAGGGTTGTTAAGCTCCAAGGTATTCTACGACGTGACTGGAGGAAACTCACCGGTTGTACTGAAGAAAGCTGATGAAAACAATTTTATTGTAAAACTAAGCAACCCAGAGCAGGCACCGGATACCCAATATACCATTCGCCAATGGATTGCGGATAAAAACGTACGCTCATTGGTGCTTGGCAGTAGTACTCTTGGTGGGACAAAAGCGGGCAGTACCGGTATCTCATTTACCTACAAAAAAACCGGGGATGCAATATATCAGTTGACTGTAAAAGGTTTGACCGTGGGACATTGGGGCATATCGACCAAAACCGCCACATTCCTGTTCGATATTCAGTAAACATGCAAGCCTTCTCAAGGAGCGCGGTCGCCGCGCTCATAGTCCGAGTTCCTTCCGGAGCCCCGCGAGGAAGCGGGCTGTTCGCCTCTCGCGGTACACGCCCTCGAGCTCGTCGAAGTCCGCGCTCGTGAGCCCCGCGAGGCTGTCGGCCTCGATGCGCAGGGAGCCCGAGAGGGGGTCGGTTCCCGTCCAGTCCTTCCCATACACGTCGACGTAGTCGGCGAGCGCCTTCAGCGGCGTCGCGAGGCAGAAGGCGTCACCCATGGGCACGACGCGGCGCCGGACGCCGGCGAAGAGGGCCGTCTGGCGCGACCGCTCGTAGTCGAGGTAGCCGAGGGGGGTCCTGATGCTCAGGGAGGGGCGCGAGGTGACGCAGGAGGTCGAGAAGACCCCTTCGGGGATCCAGCCGTGCATCGACAGGGCGGTCTCGAGGCTCACGTAGGAGGGCCCGTAGACGTCCTGGGCGACCAGGTGCGCCTCGACGGGCCGCTTCCTGAGGTGGGGAGCGAGGGCGTACAGGCCCCGCCTCAGGCGGATGAAGTCGCCTGATTCTAGGGCCCGCCTGATCGCGCCGCGGACGCCGCCGGGCGATGGCATCCCGAGGGTGCCGAGCTCCCGCGTCGTGAACACCCCCCGCGGGATCTGGTCCACCACCGCCTGTACGAGTGCCGACAGCATGGCGCCTCCGCCTTACATAATGCGACAGAAGGAATCAGGCATGGGTAGCCATCGCTATGGAACGCGCAAGCCACTCGGGGAGCCTGGAGGCTCCCGCACGCACCTCGTTGATTACGGTCGGGGGCAGCCGCTCCATCACGCTTGCCAGATTGGCCTCGGCGTTCTCGAACCGGATCGGGTTGATCTTGTGCGGCATGCACGAGGAGCCGACGATGCCGGGCCGCCACGGCTCGCTCAGCTCGCCCACCTCGGTCTGCATGAGTAAATACACCTCCTGCCCGATCCGCCCCAGGTTCAGCGCGATCAGCATCAGCAGGTTGGCGAACTCGATGTGTCGGTCGCGCGCCGCGTGCCAGGCGATCTCGGGTTGCGTCAGCCCGAGGTCGGCGGCCACCAGCGCTTGAATCTCCGGCCCGCGCGGGCCAAAGGCCGCCATGATGCCGCCGGCGCCCGATAGCTGCAGGGTCAGCACCCTCGCCCGGCTCTCGTCCAGGCGCTCGATGTTGCGCCGCAGCTCGCGCGCCCACATCGCCACCTTGAAGCCAAAGGTGATCGGCACCGCCTGGATGTTGTGCGTGCGCGCCGCCATGATCGTGTCGGCGTGCTTCTCGGCCAGCTTCAGCAGGTCGGCCTCGATGCGCAGCAGGCTCTCGCGAATGATCGTGTAGGCCTGCTTCAGCCCGAGCGCCGTGCCCGTATCGACGATGTCGTGCGTCGTCGGCCCGATGTGCACGTACTGCCCCGCCGGCCCCACCACCGGGTGAAACAGCCGCAGCATGGCCACCAGCGGGTGCTGCGTCTGCCTGTACATCTCCTCGTACTGGGCGAGGTCGAGCAGTTCGATGTCGGCCTTGGCCGTAATCTGCTCGGCGACCTCGGCCGGGATCAGTCCCACCTTGGCCTGCGCCCGCGCCAAGCTGGCTTCGATCTCGAGCCAGCGCTGGAAGCGCCCCTTGTCTGTAAACATCCGGTCCATTGCCTGTCTAGGCGTCTCGCTCACGTTCGCTGCCTCCCTCGCTCAAGCGTGAATGGCACAAAG
>Ga0118677_10005977_pt1 | contig 20956 bp, 25 predicted proteins | sample AliMusrvi5mmetaG_FD_86154 | JGI IMG/M metagenome (GOLD analysis project Ga0118677, IMG submission 86154)
GTTCAGCACCGCGTCGATGGTGGCCGCGGCGCCGCTGAAATAGTCGTTGCGCCTGATCATAATCACCTTGGAGGCGAAATTGGTAAGGTACACTGCCTCCTCCAAAGCCGAGTTGCCGCCGCCCACAACCCCGACCACGCTGTTTTCGTACAGTGCGCCGTCACAGGTGGCGCAGTAATGGATGCCCTTGCCGTAAAACTGTGCCTCGCTCGGCAGAGGCAGCCGCTTGGGCACCGCGCCGGTCGCGATAATCACGGCCTTCGGCTTGTAGAGCGCTTTCTTTGTTTCCACCGTTTTCAAATCATCGGTGAACGAAACCGCCTGAACGGGGGAGAAGTTTACAAACTTTGCGCCCAGCTCCTTTGCCTGCTCCGCCATTAAATCCGACAATTCTTCCCCGGTAATCGTTTTAAAGCCGGGGTAATTTGCTATCCCCTTGGTGTCGCGCAGCTGGCCTCCGGTGAGTATCATTTCCAGCAGCACCACATCCAGTTTGGCGCGCGCCGCGTAGATGGCTGCCGTCAACCCGGCGGGACCTCCGCCGAGAATCAGCAATTCCGGTGTTTGCAAGGTTTTTTCCATAGTCCGTCAACTCCGATTAATCAGCATTATAGTCCAAGCAGTTCTTCCAGCTTATCCTGGTCAAAGCCAAAGACAAACTTGCCGTCGATATCGATAGTGGGCAGCTTTCTCTGCCCTGTTTTCACAATTAAATCCTTGGCTGCCTGCTTTTCCTTGGAGACATCGCGTTCGGTAAATGCAAACCCGTTGGCTTTTAAAAACTCTTTAGCCGCCTTGCACATGGAGCAGTCCGTTGTGGTATAAACATTGATTTCCATAAGTATGACGCAGCATTGCCTGGCCCGGCGGATAACCGGAGGCAACAGCGCGTTTTCACCTCTTTCATTTGATTATGTTTTGTCGGTGGTTCGTATTAGTCCAGCAGTTTGACGATATCGTCCCGGATATCTTCCGGTGTGTGGGCGGAAGCATAACGCTTGAGAACTGTCCCGTCCTTGTCAACAAGGAATTTGGTAAAGTTCCATTTGATGTTTTTGCCGCCGATGCCGCCTTTTTCATTCTTCAAATACTGATAAAGCGGCGCGGCATTGTCCCCGTTGACATCGATTTTTTCAAACATCGGGAACGAAACACCGTAATTCATCAGGCAGAAATTCCGGATTTCCTCGTTGGTGCCCGGATCCTGGTTGGCAAACTGATTGCACGGGAACCCCAAAATCTCAAAGCCTTTGCCGGAAAGCTCGGTATAGAGTTTCTCCAGCCCTTCAAACTGAGGGGTGAACCCGCATTTGCTGGCTGTGTTGACAATCAGCAGAACCTTGCCCTTGTAATCTGCCAGGGATACATCATCCCCGTAGGTGTCTTTAACCGTAAAATCATAAATGCTCATTTTCCCGGCTCCTTTCATTTCAATAATGTTAAACAAGTTGTCACATAAATAAACGGATGATAGTTTCTTTTTTGTCTGAGTGTATTTTTATTATAGCCCTTTGTCGAAATAAATCAAGGTATTGTTCCGGTACCGTTTTATTTTTTTAATTTGCCTGTTGACAACTCCGCTATTCTGTGGTACTATATACCTGTAGTAAGTAATACTGCATACAAGTCATACATTATAGCTAAGAGAACGGAGAATTTTATGGAAAACCTTACGGAAATGCTCAAAGGCGTGCTGGAGGGCTGTGTTCTTGAAATCATCAGCCATGAAAAAATCTACGGTTACGAAATCACCCGGCGGCTCAACGCCCTCGGCTTTGCGGACGTGGTGGACGGGACAGTCTACACCATCCTGCTGCGGCTTGAGAAAAGCAGCCTTGTGGACATCGAAAAAAAGCCGTCCGATATGGGGCCGCCGCGCAAGTTTTTCACGCTCAATGACGCTGGGCGCGCGGAACTGCGGAAGTTTTGGGAAAAATGGGAATTCATCGCGTCGAAAATGAACGAGCTAAAGGAGAAAAATTAATGGATTTTTTGGATAAAATCACAGGCAGCGACATGACTAAAGAATTGAAAGCCTTTGAGAAACGGGCCAAAAAACTGCCGGTTGATTACAGGGAAGCATGGGAAAAAATTAAAGCCAATCTTTGGCCATGTTCGGATTTCACCGGCCGCAACCTCATGCCGATTCTTGACGGTGTGCTTGGCCTGCTCGAAGAAACGGCGGCGGACGGTCTAAGTATCCAAGAGGTTTTGGGTGACGATATCACAGGCTTCTGTGCGGCGCTGGCCGGCGAAGAAGGAGCGAAGTCCTTCCGCGACAAGTGGCGCGAGCAACTCAACAATAATATTGCTAAAAAATTAGGCAAATAACTTGAAATGGAGAAAATTATGAGTATACAAGATATCATCGAAGGCAAAAAAGAGTGGCACGCGCATATGGCGCGCGTCAAAGCACTCCCGGAAGATTATCAGATTGTTTATAAAGAGATTCAAAAATATCTCTTTAAAGTCGGCCCTGTTGAGCTGACCGAAGGGACGGGTTTGCTCTCGGGCATTGTTGACCTTTTTGAAGAGGGTGCGGCCCTGGGGAAAGGCGTGCTTGAAGTGACGGGCAGTGACGTGGCGGCTTTCTGCGATGACCTGATCAAAGATTCAAAAACATACGCGGACGTCTGTCAGGAAACCGTTGAAAAAGAAGTGGGCAAAGCCATGAAAAAGGTTGCGAAAAAGGCAAAGTAAAGAGGATATCAAAATGGAAAAAGCAATTGAAGTAAAAGGTCTGAAAAAATCTTTCAAGAATACGGAAGTTCTGAAAGGCGTCGATTTTGAAGTGAAGCGCGGCGAAATTTTCGCCTTGCTCGGCTCCAACGGCGCGGGCAAGACGACGATTATCAAAATCCTTACCACGCTGCTCAAACAAGACGGCGGCACCGCAACCGTAAACGGATACGATGTTGCGTCAAAAGCCAACAATGTGCGGCAGTCAATAAGCCTGACCGGGCAGTTTGCGGCCGTGGACGAAATTTTGACGGGCAGGGAAAATCTTATTATGATTGCCCGGCTCCGGCACTTGAAAAATCCGCGCCAAATTGCGGACGATTTGCTGAAAAGCTTCGGCCTGACCGACGCCGCCGACCGCAGGGTATCTACTTATTCGGGCGGTATGCGCCGCAGGCTCGACATTGCCATGAGCCTGATAGGAAAACCGCAGGTCATTTTCCTCGATGAGCCGACCAACGGGCTTGACCCCGAGGCGCGCATCGAGGTTTGGAATACTGTCAAAGAGCTTGCCGGCAGCGGTACGACGGTATTCCTGACCACACAATATTTGGAGGAAGCCGAGCAGCTTGCCGGTCAAATCGCGATTCTGCATGAGGGCAGGATTATCGCCAAGGGCACGCTCGCGGAGCTGAAAAGCCTGTTCCCGCCCGCAAAGGTGGAGTATATTGAAAAACAACCGACCTTGGAGGAAATATTCCTCGCTATTGTCGGCAAAAAGGAGGAAAAATAAATGGAAACGGCAAAGAAACACTTTTTCAGCGACATGTCCGTCATGCTTGGCCGTTCCATGCGCCATATTTTCCGCAGCATGGATACCATCCTCACGGTCGCCATCACGCCCATCACGATGATGCTGCTGTTCGTCTATGTGTTCGGCGGCGCAATCCGAACCGGCACGGATAACTATGTGAATTACCTGCTGCCCGGTATCCTGCTGATTGCAGTTGCCAGCGGGATATCCTATACGGCTTACCGTCTGTTTTTGGATTTGCAGCGGGGAATACTTGAGCGGTTCCACTCCATGCCGATTGCGCGTTCAACCGTGCTGTGGGGGCATGTGCTGACCTCGCTGGTATCCAATGCTATTTCGGTTGCCGTCATCATTCTCGTGGCGCTGATTATGGGCTTTCGCTCGTCGGCGGGGATATTGGCATGGCTTTCCGTGGCCGGTATACTCGTGCTGTTTACGCTGGCCCTGACCTGGATCGCGGTGATTGCCGGGTTATCCGCAAAATCGGCGGACGGTGTAAGCGCCTTTTCTTATCCGCTTATCTTCCTGCCGTTTGTCAGCTCGGCCTTTGTGCCGACCGCTTCAATGCCGGGGCCTGTTCGCGCCTTTGCCGAACATCAGCCGGTTACCTCCATCGTCAATGCGATACGCTCCCTGCTTGCGGGGCAGCGTGTCGGCAGTGACATTTGGGTTGCGCTTGCATGGTGCCTTGGACTTCTTATTGTTGCGTATATTTTCGCCATGCGGGTTTACAGGCGTAAGGCGGCTTAATGGCCATAAAAATAAGGGGACTGTTCTATGATGAATCAAATCATCACAGAACAGTCCCCTGTGTTTAATTCTACTTCTTCCCCTTTAACGACATCAGCATATTGGTCTTCCGGCATTTCGGGCATGTAACGCTGTATTTCCCGCCGAAGCTGTGGGCTGTAAAGAAACTTTTGAAAAAGCTTGCCTGAAAATGCTCTTCGCAATTCGGGCACTCAAAATGATGGCTGGACGATTTGACGGCGATTCTGATCACGTTAACGATAATGATGACAGCTACCACGGCGATAATAATGACGTATTTCGGCATGGGATATTCCTCCTGTAAAAATTCTTATAATATCAGATTTCTTTTCTTGTGTAGACAAGGTTCGCGACCAGCGCGGAGACCGCCAGCAGGATAAGGCCGGCCAGAACGCCGAATAGCGGGACCAGTACTTGATTGTCCGTGAAAAACCGGATGACTTGGCTGAGGTTGCTGATGAAATTCGTTTTTTTCGTCATGAATAAGATTACTATCGCGATGATGTACATCGGCAGCATCGTGAAGATGTAGGCCTTCGCGAAGGAGAACTTCAGGTAGATCGGGTAGGAGACGCCAATGGCGAAGCTGAAATAAATAAACCCCAGCGCGAGCGTGGCCCAGTAGGCGAGCGCATCCAAGCTGTTTCCCGTGACCCGCGCCATGATAAAGCCCAATATTCCGGCGATTACGACATACACCGTGCCGATAATCAGCGCGTAAAGATACCGGCCCATAATCATTTCGGACTTTTTAAGCGGCAGAATGCCGTAGAGCTTGTCGCTGTGGCTTTTCTCATGGATAGAAAAAATCGACCCGGCTGAGGTGACGGCAAATACCATTGTAAATATCATTGTATAGATCGGCCCTTTCACCAGCGCCCCGATTACAACCGCGAAGAGCAGCAATAAAGCGGTCATTTTTAAAGTTGATTTGCCGGCGAAAAAGTCGAGCTTTGCTGCGTTTAATGTTCTATTCACGGGCTGCGCCCCCTTTGCTGATGTGAATCAGAATTTCATCAATGTCCGGTGATTCCGTCACAATGCCGCTTGGCAGCCCATTCAGCGCCGAAGCCGGCAGCATCCCCGTGAAGCCCGCGGATGTAATGGATAAACCGATGATTTTCTTTTTCATGTCATCGGTCAAATCTTTTTTGCCGCCCTTAACAATACAAAAATGCTCGAGTAAGCCGTCTTTCGTGCCGGTATAGAAAATCCTGCCATTATCGATGAGCGTGATGTAATCCGCAATGTGCTCCAAATCGGATGTGATATGTGTTGAGAAAAATACGCTCTTTTCCCCGTCGGCGATATATTCCCGCAAAATGTTCAGAAAATCATCGCGGGCAACAGGGTCAAGGCCGCTCGTCGGCTCGTCCAGAATCAGCAGTTTCGCGTTGTGGGACAGCGCCGCCGCCAGCATCAGCTTCAGCTTCATGCCGCGCGAAAGCTCTTTCACACGCTTTTCTGGTGAAAGCCCGAATTTCTTGATGTATTCGCCGTATAACTTGCTATCCCATCCGCTGTAAAAGCCCCTGATGGCTTTTTCTACTTCTCTCACGCGCCATGTGTCCACAAAGAAAATCTCGTCGAAAACGACGGCCAGTTCCTGCTTGATGGCGATTTCATCACGGATATTGTCCAAGCCAAAGATTTTTATCTCGCCGCCGTCCCGCACAGCCATGTTCAGGATGCACCGGATAGTAGTCGTTTTACCCGCGCCGTTTTGCCCGACAAACCCCATAATGTTTCCGGCGGGCAGTGAAAAGGATACGGAGTCCAGCGTAAAATCGCTGTATGTTTTATGGAGATTCTCTACCTCCAAAGCATTCGGCATATTGATTCTCCTCCGGTGTGAATTCGCAAAGTTTCTCTGACATATGTTTATTGTTTTATACTATATATTATCCATATTAACACTTTGTTTTTTCTTGTCAAGTGCGAACCAGGGGACGGTTTATGGTTTTGCTGACTAAGCATAATCACAGAGCTATCCCCTGTTTTGCAATGTTTGATTGACATCCGTATATATTTTGCTATAATTTTCTTGTTGTACATTCCTTTTTTTATGTGGAAAATTATAAGTATTTGAATAAAAACCCGATCGCCGTAAAATTATTCGGGTAAAATGTGGAGGCTTACAATGAAAATATTAAAGCGCATAAGTCTGCCTTTGGTCATCATTATTACCCTCTTAATAATTATTTTATTAATACTCAATATTCAAGGCAGCTTTGACCCTCCGGCACTTCAATCAATACTCAACACTTTATTCTACGGTGTACTGCTGTTGACGGCAGCTTTCTTTGCCGCAAAAATTTATCTTAAAATCAATACCGCAAATTATTTGTTTAAGTTTTGTGCGCTGTTGATTATGGCGCTGGGTGCAGTACTTGCGGGCTGGCTGCAATATTCTCCAAACGGGCGGAACGTAAATGCAGCAATCTTTTACTCGAGCTTTTTTGTTGGATCGGTTTTTAATTTATTTGCAGCGCTATGGAATAGGAAACCAAATAAATCACCGTCATTCATTAAATCTGCAAAAACCAAACTGATTTTTGCTGTATCGGGTATATTATTATTCACAGTCTTGTTTGTATCGTCCGTCATATTAAAAACTATGCCGGTATTTGTTGACGAAAATGGATTTACAATGCTGGGGCAAATTATCAGGGATACTTCAATTATTTTTCTCTTTTCATCGTCAATGATATTGGTAAAGGATTATCAAAAATTTAAATCAGATTTTTTATACTGGTACTCCATTGCATTAATAATGATAGCCATCAATATATTTGGTTCTGTGCTTATTACAGTACCTGGAGGATATGGCGAGTGGCTGCTGAGATTTTTAGGGTATTTAGGCTGCTTCTTTTTATATTTATCGATTCTGTCCGCACGGAGGGAAGCAAATATTACAGGATCGACATTTGCCGATATAATGGCGTATATTTTTACGGATTCCCCGGCCATTTACAAGAGTATTGTAGAAAAATCAAATAATGCGATTTGTTCTGTAGATCAGAATTTTAATGTTATTTACATGAATCCTGCCGCGGGAAGGATGTTTGGTACCCCGAAAAATGAAGTTGCGAAAACATCTTTTGTCGACCGGTACATTGCCGACTGTGACAAAGCGCTGCTTAAGGATGATTTTAATACTTTTTTAGCTACCGGTAAAAGTACTCTGGATGGCAAGACGATTGAAATTGAAGCAGTGGACAGCAAGAATAGAAAATTCCCGATAGAAATATCAATAGCAATAAGCATATTGCCTGCCGGTTATGTGAGTTCATACATCATTCGTGATATTACGGAAAAAAGAAAACTGGTGGAAGCGATCCGGGAGAGTGAGGAGCAATATAGAGAGCTTATTGAGAACGCGAACAGCATCATCATTAAGATGAATGAGAAAGGTATAATATCTTACTTTAATGAATATGCGCAGAGTTTTTTTGGATACTCTCGTGAAGAAGTAATCGGAAAGGATGTAAGGATTCTTTTACCTGTGAGGGAGGATATGAGCGGAAGAAATCTAATGGAGATGGTAGATAACCTCCTCGAAAATCCAGACAAGTTCGAGGCAAACACAAACGAAAACGTAAAGAAAAACGGGGAACACGTCTGGGTTTCTTGGAGAAACAAGGCTATCAGAAATTCCACTGGGGATATTATTGGAAATCTTACCGTCGGTCAGGATGTTACACAGTTAAAGCACACCGGAGAGAAACTGCGCGAAAGTGAAGAACGCTTCCGGGCCGTTCAGGAGAACTCTCTTGACCGGTTTACGATTCTCAGGCCCTTTTACAACGATCAGGGCGAAATCGTTGACTTCACATACGTCTACCAGAATGCCCAAGCGGCTAAAACCGCAGGGTCCACCCCGGAGGAACTGGCCGGCCGCCGCATGACGGAGATCTTCCCCACCTTCCCGCAGACGCGTTTCTTCGCGATTTACAAGCAGGTGGCGGAAACCGCACTGACGGTGGAATTTGAGAATCAATATAACACAGATGGTGTGGACGAGTGGTTCCATGCCAGAGTAACTCCCTTGCCCGACGGCATTGCCGTTGCTACACAGGTTATTACAGAGCGCAAGCGCGCTGAGGAGGCGCTGCTGGAGAGTGAGAAGCACCTGCAGACTGTTCTGGCGGGTATGACTGATGGTTACATATTTTACGATCGGGAGTGGCGATTTGCCGATATAAACTCACGCTCCTTGGAATACTTTGGCAGATCACGCGAAGACTTGATTGGACACTGCGTCTGGGAACTATATCCACACACGAAAGGCGGAAAAACCTGGTCAGAATACCAGCGTGCTATGGCTGAAGGTGTACCGGTCCACTTTGAGAACAAATCGATGGTAGACACAGATTTCTTCGAAGTGCATGCTTACCCTGAACCTAAAGGGCTTGCCGTCTACCTTCGTGACATCACCGAGCGCAAGAAGGCGGAGGAAGCGCTGGAAGTATCTTACAAGCAGATCCAGAACATCATTGATAACACACCGGACATGGTCTACGCCTTCGATCTCGAGGAGCGTTTTGTGATTGCAAATAACGCCGCCGCACAGTTGTTCAATTCCACCCCGGAAGAGTTATTTGGGAAGAGCCGTCATGAGTTAATGCCCGTGAAAGATGCTGATTGGCATGAGACGAATGATCGTAAAGTTATTAAAGAGAATAAAGCGATGGAGTTTGAGGAATACAGCCAGCTGGAAGGCATTTCGACTACATGGCTTACGAGGAAGTTTCCGCTTACGGATACCCAAGGCATAATTTATGCTGTAGCCGGCTTATCCACTAACATCTCAACGCGCAAGCTGGCCGAAATGGCACTGACGGAGAGTGAAAAAAAGGCTAAAGAACTGGTTGCAATACTTGAAATAGCCGATAAAAATAAAAACGAGTTCTTAAGCACCTTATCGCACGAATTGCGAAACCCGCTGGCTACGATCGTTTCAGGACTGACTCTTCTTGAAATCTCGGATGATAAAAATCAAAAAAGTAAAGCGCAGGAGATCATGAAGCGCCAGATAGATCAGTTATGCCACTTGGTTGATGATCTTCTTGATCTCACGCGAATCACCAATAACAAAATAGAACTTAAAAAGGAAAGAGTTGATCTGAATAAACTTGCCTTGATGTCTTTGGCAGATCACAAAATACTCTTTGAGAGAAAAGAGATAAGTTTAGAAGCAGAAATTAATGAAGAAGTTTTGTACCTGGATGTCGATTCGGTTCGTATGAAACAGATCATCGGGAATCTTCTGTATAATGCAATGAAATTCACGAATAGCGGCGGAACAGTGAAGCTGTCGGTTTTTCAAGATAAAAATGAGATTGTCATTTGTGTAAAAGATAATGGCATTGGCATAACACCTGAATTGCTGCCTAACATATTCCAGCCGTTTATACAGGCAGATAATTCACTGGACAGAAAAAATGGCGGTCTCGGGTTGGGACTGTCAATAGTAAAAGGGATATCAGAACTGCACGGCGGTCGTGTGAGTGTCTATAGCGAGGGATTGGGCAAAGGAGCGCAATTTAGTATTCATCTACCGCTTGTAAAGGAAAATATATAGAAAGAGGGGCAGAAAATATGCCAATAGAATCAGACCGGGAGCTTCGTATCTTGATTATCGATGACAATAAAGATTTTGCGACTATTTTATGCACTTTGTTTGAATTTCTGGGGCATACCGCTGCAACTGCCGATAACGGGATAGAGGGCTTGGAAAAAGCAAAACAAATTAAACCGGATGTCATATTCTGTGATATTGGCCTGCCAGGCATGAATGGTTATGAGGTTGCTGAAAGTATCCGGAAAGACGATGCTTTAAAAGAAGTGCCGCTTATTGCCCTGACGGGATATGCAGGAGACCGTGAGAAAGAAATGGCCAAGAAGTCCGGGTTTACCATGCATATTGCAAAGCCGGTTGATTTGCCTGAGTTAAAAAAAATATTAGCTCAAATATCATAATATCCGGCTTGTGTACATATGCCGGTAACCGGAATAAATCGAGGGACAGTTCTTTGATGAATCAAATCATCACAGAACTGTCCCCTGTGTTTTTTCCATAAATCCGCGGGTAATAGCTGATAGGATGGATATGGGGCCGCAATAAGCGTGAAATCAAAAAACAAACTCCATCTCAATCGATATAGGCTTTTACATTTTTTTCATAATGGCCGGTGTCGGTATAGCCCTGCTCGGTGCGAAGGCACCCGCCCCATTTCCGCGCGATCTCCTCCGCTGAGTCTGTTTTGATTTTCGCGCGCTCAAAGCCGTCTTTGCTGCCCTTCAGGCACCAGTCCGATTCCCACATTAAATGCCCGGCGCCCTTGTATGTCCATAGCAGCCAGCTGAAACCAAGGCTGTTCATCGTGCGGAAGCACCCGCTCCATGTTGTCTTCCCCAGGGGATAAAACTCGCCCATCATTAAGGGTATGCCCAAATGATAAAGGCGAGTGAGCAGCAGAAAGGCCGCAAAAATGAAGTCGGAATTGTTGTAAAAATGCACCTGATACACAACATTCGTCCAGCCGTGCGTCTTCACCTGCGGCAGCGCGAGGGGAGTCCAGATGCATTCCAGTGTAATGATATGACCGGGGTCAGCGGCGTGCACGGTGTTATACAGGCGTGTGTAGATGCTTTCGTTGTTAATGCGCCTTTGCAGCTCGGTAATGGGCATGTCGCAGCACGGCTCGTTGAGCAGGTCGTACATCGCGACGGCGGGGTTCCCCTTGAACCTGGCCGCGATTGCTGTCCACAGCTCATCGGTCAGCACGCGGTAACGCTCTCCCTGCGGTGTCTTGTCAAGCAATCCGTTTGAGTCCGCCTTGCCGCTGTGGGCAGCGTCGCTTTGAAAGCCGGGCGCCCCGTGCATATCAAGGATAACATAGATGCGCCGCGCCGCGCATTCGCGGACAGCCCAGTCCAGGCGCGAAAAATCCCAGTTGCCGTTTTTATCAAGAATTTTGGTGCCGTTGTCGTCAACATAAAAGTTGCGGTACCAAAACGGGACACGCACGCAGTTAAAACCCATGGCCGCGATTTGGTCCAGGTCATAGGCGGTTATAAAGTTATCCTCATAGGTATTCATAATCTCGTATGCTTTTTGCACCCCGAAACGGCCGATGAGCGTTTCGAGCATATCGTAATTGTCGCTGACTTCCTCGTACGGGCACAGCCAGTCCTCCTGAATAAGCCACGCGCCGAGGTTGACACCTTTGAGTTTGACAGTTTCCCCGTTTTTGTTGACAATCCTGCGCCCATTGGTTACAAGGAAGTCGGCTTCGGTAAATCCGCCGCGGACTGCGGGGCTTGACTTCGCGGCAAACGACGGCAGTGAAAGCGGCAGGGCAAGCAATATGGTCAAGATGAAACACAGCAGGACTTTCAGTAATTTTTTCAAAACACGCGCATCCTTTTTAATCAGCTGCTTGTTCTATGATAGAATACCGGCTGGGGAATGTCAAGGGCGTGCCGAGGAAATAGGCTTGTTGACCCCGTATCCCCGTCATGTTGAAAATTGCGGAACTTAAAGTGAGAATTTTGCGGTTTATACTTGCTAAATCTTGCGGATTAGTATAATGTAAGTTTCTTGTCAGCCTTAAAAATCGCACGATATATATAAGAAATATGTACGATAATATTGACAATATCGTGCGATAAGTTTAAAATATGAGTGAACGAAGATAAATAGGGGGTGCTATTATGGTTATTACCGCATCGGAGCTAAGAACAAACATCGGCAAGTATCTTTTACTCGCCGGGAAGCAGGAAATTTACATCACGAAAAACGGAAAAAGCATCGCAAAATTAACAAGCGCCAGCGCTGACCGTGTCGCTATACTGGACAGTCTTGTGGGCATTGTCCCTAAAGAAGCTGCACCGCAAGGGAACATCAAGGCTGAGAGGCTGGCGCATAAATGACGATTATGATTGATACGAACGTTATCCTGGATGTCCTGATGGAAAGAGAACCGTTTTTTACCGACTCCTATGGCGCTTTAAAGAAAGCATTTGAAGAAGAAGCTGTTTGCCTTGTATCAGCCACCGCTGTCACAGATATTTTTTATCTGCTTCAGAAAGGGCTGAAGAACAAGGCAAAAGCTTTAGAGCAAATGGAACGGCTGCTCCAAATCATCTCTGTGTCAGACACGCTTGCAATCGATATCCAAATTGCTTTGTCATCCGCAGCAGCCGACTTTGAAGATGCCGTCGTTGCAACTGTTGCCGAGAGGAACAATGCGGATTATATCCTTACAAGGGACACAAAGCACTATAAAGGAATCTCAGTCGAAGCAATCACGCCAAAATTATTTCTTTCAAAGTAAACGAAGTAATCGAGTTTGTTGTCTGTTTGAATTTCACGCACATCGGCACTTTTTTAAGTTTAGTGCCGATGTGCTATTGATATATCATCGGAAAAACCGGAAAACATATGGACGATTTATCTATCTATCACGGCGGAGAAGGAGAGACTCGACTCAAATAAATAACCAGTTTTACCCCGTAAGGTAAAACTGGTTATTTGGCGGAGAAGGAGAGACTCGAACTCTCGCGCCGGTTTCCCGACCTACGCCCTTAGCAGGGGCGCCTCGTCACCAACTTGAGTACTTCTCCATGGCAACTGAATTTGTTTAATTGTATCTGTTATTTGTCTATAGCAAACTAATAATAATCGACTAACAACAATAATAACTGAAGTGGCGGAGAGAGTGGGATTCGAACCCACGGTACCTTACGGTACGACGGTTTTCAAGACCGTTCCGTTATGACCACTTCGGTATCTCTCCGTATGGTGCGGAAATTATGTTAACATATCGCATTCAACTTGTCAACATCATTTTGCCCGGATTTTATGTTTTTGAAAATTTTGGCGGATTGTAAATCCAACTGCCCCCCAGAAGAAAAAAAGAGTAGCTCAAAGGAGCGACTTCTTGTAAACTGTTGGTTACTACACTAACAAAGCACAAGGAGGAAGCCCGATGAGCCAATTAGAGGATAACACAGAAAACCAAAAAAGGGAACATTTGAATGTGAAGGAACGCAAAATCATCGAACGAATGTTAAGAAAAGGTGCCAACAAAGGCGAAATTGCGAGGTCATTGCGGCGTGATAAAAGCACAATAAAGCGAGAAATTAAGCGAGGGAGCGTTTCGCAACGGAGAAGTAATCCGTACGCAAGCAGGAATCCGAACGTACCGGATTATCTGGAGGAAATGGTATATTTTTGGAATGTAGGTCAAGATGTATACGAAAAGCACAGACAAAACTGCGGCGCCGGGAACAAAGTTATATCTTGTTCCGAACTTGTGAAGTTCGTGGAAACGAAGATATTGGGGAAAGAAAAATGGTCGCCTGATGCAGCAATAGGTTTTGCGAAAGCCAATGATCTCTTTCCGGAGCAAAGCTTTTGCACCAAAACATTCTACAACTGGATAGATGATGGTCTTGTGAAGGTAAAGAACATAGACTTACTTATGAAAGTACGCAGACGGCGGAAAAGGCCGCGCAAGGAACGCAAGAAAGTACTAGGAAAAAGTATAGATGAGCGACCGTCTGTTGTGAACACTCGGGAAGAATACGGGCACTGGGAAGGTGATGGTATTGTCGGCAAGGGTCATAAGGGGCACTTGATTACATTAGTGGAGCGAAAAACCGGAATTGGCTTGCTATTCAATGTCGCAAATAGAGAAAAGGAAAAGATTGTAGGTGTAATTGACGGACTTCAACAGGAATACGGAAAATATTTCAGCGAAATCTTCAAAACTATTACCTTCGACAACGGAGCGGAGTTTTCAGATAGTTCCGGCATGGAAAGCGGCGGACGGACGCAGGTTTATTATGCTCATCCCTATAGCAGTTACGAACGCGGAATCAATGAAAACTGGAATGGCATCGTTAGACGGTTTGTCCCCAAGGGCAGCAGCTTTGACAGACTAACCGACATGGACATGAGGCGAATAGCTCATTATATCAACACGTTGCCACGCAAACGCTTCGGATATAAAACACCTTTAGACTTGTGGAATGAAAATATAAACGCTATACTGGCAGCATAAGCCCAATAAACTGGCGCGCCGCGCTTTGGATTTTTTCCATTCCGCTACGCTCCACTCCGAAAATCCAAAGCGCAACCATCAATCAACAGTTTTCTGCAAGGGGTGCAGTTGAATTTACATTCGGCGTTTTTGAAAATTTTAATGTTAACAACTTTTGATTCGTCCGGATTGATTTCACCGTCAAAAAACCCGCCTCTTGATTTTTTTCGACTTGTGCGGTAATAATAGCACAAGTCACCGCACAAGTCCGCAAGCTTCTTGATGCCTTGAGTAATGTTGAGTTTTCACAACATATTGCAGTGCCTTGCAATAATCCGACTTTTGTGCTAAAATGCATTTGTCGGTTTTCAACTTATTATTCTATTGATAATTTGAAAGATATTATGCATTCGAAAGGAGTACTTATGAACATTTTAAACGCTCAACCCAGGGAAGCAAGCGCGAAGGGCAACCAGTTAAGGCGGGCGGGCATCATCCCCGGCGTTCTGTTTGGCAAACATCTTGAAGAATCTATAAGCATTCAGGTTCCGAAAAACGATGTCGAGCATTTTCTGCATCACAATTCCATCGGTTCCAAGGTGGATTTGATGATAGGCAAAAAGAAGTATATGGCGTTGTTAAAGGATGTCACTTATACTCCTGCAATCAATACGGTTGAGCACCTGAGTTTTCAGGCCATGACAAAGGGCGAGAAGGTTTCCAGCGTCGCCCATATTATCCTGCACAACAAAGACAAGGTTGACGGCATCGTGCAGCAGTCCCACAGTGAAATTGCGTACAAAGCGCTTCCGGCTGACCTTGTTGACAGAATTGAAATCGACCTGACCGGCAAAGGCGTCGGCGACACTTTAAGCGTCGGTGAACTTGAGTTTTTCAAGAACAAAGACATTGAAACGCTTATTCCGCTCGAAAGCCTCGTATTCTCCATTACCGCCCACATAGCGGCACCGGCTGAGGAGACACCCGCGCCGGCGGTATCCGCCGAAGTCCCGGTTGTTGGAGAAAAAGAAGAAACCTGATAATTTTTTGCAAAAAAATGCAGCCCCGTGTCAAAAATTTTGACACGGGGCTGCTTCATTTATCCGGCTGCTGCTCAAAACTCAGTTAGAGGTATCTCGTAAGTAAATTGGCTTTCGCCCTGCTTCGGCATTTGCACAGCCCACACGCCGAGCGGTGTCACTACGCCGCCGCTGCAGGAATTGGGGATAGTATCCGGGAAGGTGCTGTCCACCGTCACAATCCATATCCGGCTGCCCAGCGCGCGCAGGCAGAGGTTAGATTCGTGATAGTTTCTGCAGGTGACCTGGGAAAGGTCGCTGCTGTCCCTGCCGCCGTTCACGGCGTGAAAGATGATTTGAGCGCCCATCTTTTTGAGCTGCGTCGTCAGGTGCGGGTCGTCCATCGGCGTGCAGCCGGGGTTTGCCCACATGTCGTTGCAGATAAGCCCGCCGACAGTCAGCCCGTGAAAATTGAAGGTGCGCAGCGGCGCCGCCGCGAATTCCGTCAGTTCCCCTTTGTTCTCTTCAAAAATGTCGCCGCAGCGCAGGATTTTGCTGTGAAACCCAAGGAACTCCCCCGCCTTGTCATAAAAGCGTATCTCGTTATAACACTTGCCGTCTTCTTCCTCAAAGCAGGTACCCAGCGCCAGCCCGAGCTTTTTATCCTTCGCGAAGGCAGTCACTTCGACCAGCGCGTCTTTGACCGTTTGCCTGTTAAAGCCGCTGTAGTAGCCGCTCAGCGAACCTTCCGGCGTCAGCAGGATATCCGCGCCGGCATCCGCTGCCTTTGTTATCGCCTTCTTTATTGCAGCAGTGTTGTGGGCAACATCCTTTGTCACATTCATCTGCAAGCCGGATACTTTTATAGAGTCCGTCATCGCGCTCATCCTTTCGCTTGAGTTACCATTAAGCTAACATATAAGCTTTATCCTGTCAATTTTTTTATGAAAGGTTCGGAAGATTTATTTTCCCGAATGGATTGAAATATGTTTAGGAATTTGTTATTATTACAATAAATATAATGTACAAGATTCAGCTTGCCGGACGCCATTTATGGCGTCCCTACGGTAAAGGTCAGTGCAGCATATTTAAGGCATCCTCAAAAACACAAGGTTAACCAACATCGCAGGGATGCCATACATGGCATCCAAATAATGCGATTTACACAACAATTTTGTCAAACGGCGTAGGGACGCCATACATGGCGTCCGCAAAACGGGAGGATAGAATATGAAAAGATTACCTAAAAAAATAAGTAGCCTGGAAAATCAAAATAAAGAAAAAAGATTAAGCAAACACCGTTTTGGTTATAAAGCCGCAAAAATAGCTGCTTTATTATTGACGCCTGTTGTTATGCTGGGTTCTTTTAACGGATGTCAGGCAATCAAAAGCTTTTTCAACAGCAGCGGCAGCTCTGTGACAGACGCTTCGGGGAACACTGTTTACCCGCCTACATCCAGAAGGCCACCCAGAACAACAGCCGCCGAAACTACCGTACTTTCGGAAATTCAGCAAAAAATGAATTTGGCTCCGGATCTTGATGGAGCTACAAAAGTGATTAAAAAAATTAACGGTTATGAAAGAGTGACTTATGAAGCGAAAACCGGTAATCCGTATGGCGTTGAATCCGGGGTATATTTGGGTGAATTCAAAAAAGAAGTGACGCTTGAGGGAAAAGAAGTCGGCGGTGTGGCTTTGATTCCAAAAGTTGTAGAAAAATTGTTGAAAGATGGGTTGGCTTCGGGAAAATGTTGGTTGGTTTTTGTGCCAGCTGATATTAGTGAGCTAAAAACCAGTGATGCGAAAACAACAATGGAAACTGTAGATTTTTTTGGTTTTAAAGATGGTGCCTTAAGGGTTGATTTTAATGAAACAGTGTCTATTTCTAACCCAATTATTGATACAAAAAGTGCAGGAGTAAACAATAGTATGCATTCAACATTTCCAAGTATGCCTTTTGGTATTGTATCTAATTCAATAAGTGAAAAGTTTAATCAGAATAGTATTGTTGTACTTGGTAATTTTAAATTCTCAGAATATATTTCAAGTTATGATATGCTGTTTGGAAAAAAATGACTGAAACTAATGATTCTGTTTTGGTATATATTGCATCAAATACTGTTGCACCTACTATCAGTAACACTAGTATTTTAAAAGTTGGTAATTCACCAGTTTTTGTGATTGATAAATAAAGTCTATTTTAAAGACAAATAACTGCTGAATCTCTAATAAACAACTGCAGCCCCGTGTCAAAAATTTGACACGGGGCTGCTTCATTTATATAACCGCTATATAAAAATAGGTCACGCCCGCCTCATTCAGTTTCGGCAGACACCCTTCCACCGCATACGAACTGCCTTGCAAAAGCCGGAAGCCCGTACCTGTCAGCTCAATGCCCTGCGTGCCGTAAGCGCCGGCGGCCAAACCCCAAAAGCAGGAGGAGCCGCTGTTCGCGAAGTCAACGGTGTTTGCCGGATACTGCACGGCGAACACCGCGGCGAGCTTCGGCGTGAAACCGGCAGCGACCGTGCGGCTCGCGGCGCCGTCGCCGAAATAGGTACCTAAAGAAAACGGCGCATTCCAAAGGTCTTTGTCCGCCTGCGTCACATGAATGGCGCTGTTCGTGATGTGGCTGCCGCACAGTAAATCCTTATTCAAGAAGGAACCGAAACTGACGGAGGAACTTACCGCCGGGCAGAAGTTTGCCGAAATGATGATCCACGCGTCCAGCACCAACGCGTCCGTATCCCTGTCCGCCTGAATGAACCCGCAGCCGGATTCAACGATGTTAAGGTCCGACGCAAAGGTGAGGCAATCGACAATATCCGTAAAAACATCATGGCATTTCGCACCGCCGAGCGAAAACGGCACATGCACAGCCAGCTTGATTTTAACGGTCGCGAGGCGGCAATACTCGTTTTCGGTCAAAACACCCTGATCGTTCGCGGTAAAGCTGTCCTCGATTTTTACGTCCTCAATACCGACGGCGACCATCACCTTTTTCAGCGGTACCGCCTTTGGCGCCGGTGGAAACTCCGTCATAAATTTAATATCGGCAAGCTGCGCCTGCGTGCCGAGCCACGCTACAATGCCTGCGGGCATCGCGCTGATTTCGCTCATGTTTGTTCCTCCACTACCGTCCTCACCACCGCCCAAATATAAAAAACCTTCCCGCCGCGGTAAACCTTTTCGGCGCGGTCAATTTGGTAATCAACGCCACCCGCGCTGAGCCGCGCGTCCTCTCCGATAGTTGTCAGGTCGTGCTCAGGCGGGCCGATATAGAGGTAATACCCCTCGCTGTTGTAGCCGATTTGGGTGTTGACACCGGAAAGGTACATCTTGTTTTTGTACCGCAGCGGCTGAATAAAGCCGTAAAAGGTGTTGGATTGCCAGCCGTCCGGCAGGCTGAGGCTCATTTCGCGCCCGTGGTGTTTCATCAGGTTTTCAAGCCTCAAAATAAAACCATCCTTTCAAACTAAATCTGTCTGAATAAAAACAAATCATCCCGCAGAAGCGGCGCCGCAACTGCCAGCGCCTCGTCCCGTACTATCGCGGCCATGGCGAGCAGTTCGGTCGGGTTTTGGGAAACGCTCACATCCCCCGCTTTAAAGCTCGCCGTTCCGTCCTCGGAAATTCTTTTAAGCGTCAGCTTATAAAAGGCAAGCCCTGCCGCCGCCCGTTCGATGCGGGCGTCATTCCCGTCCGCGCCGTCCCGGAGCCTTGCCCGGATTTCTTCCAGGCAGGTCATGCAAAGGGACAGCCCGAAGGCTGCCCCCTCCTCTTCCAGTGATGTGATTTGCCGAAAGCTGCTTAAAACTGTCCATTGGGTTACCATTTGTTATTCCTTTCTGAGAAAAAGTGAAAGTATTTAAGAAGAGCGGCTTCGTCGCGGAAAGTGGTTGAAAAGTGCGGCTTTGCCGCGGGAAGCAGTAGGAGTTTTTTCGTTCTCCAACTTCTTCTCCACTTCTTATCAATCGTCTACTACTTCTTCTCCATTCTATACCGTCAGAATCCTCGCCACATCCTTGAATATTTTCGCAAACCCCGCGACGGATGTGATAGCCGCTCTTTCAAGCTGGCGGTCAATGAGCTTGTCATATTCCGTCATGACATCCCCCGCCTTCACCATTTCGAGCGCGCAGGTTTTATCCAGCCCGATGAGTTTTCCGGAAGCCACGGCGGATGATTTCATCAAATCCGCGCCGATGGGCGTAATCTGCTTGCCGGTGCGCTGGAAGTCGAAGCCCGCGGCCGCGTCCTTGAACTCGGCGATGTTAAGCATTTTCACCATCACATCGGGTGAAGCGATGATGGCGTTGAGCTCATACGGGTCAAAGAGGTTCCAGAAGGTCACTAAGTCGCTGTAGGTCAGCGTGCCTGCTGCGGCGACATTGGTGCTTGAAGCAGCGTTTGAATTTCCGTCCCCGCTGACAAGCACATTCACGGCGTCCTTCAGCTGGGAGCGCGCGATATAGGCGCCGATTTGCCTGAGCGTCACCGTAAAAAGGTCAAGCCGCTGGAAACGGATAGCCTCGTAGGAAGCAACCAGCATGCGCCCGCGCTTGCGGAGCGAGACAAGGTTTTCCTGCGTGCGTACAACCGTTTCGGGGATATACGCGCCTTCGCCGACTACCTTGAGTTCCCTTTCGTCCTCCGTCGGGATAGAGGTGATGGAGCGGTAATCCAGCCCGTCAATCACGGTTGTCGCCGCGATGATGCGGGGCAGCACATTCGCTTCCTCCATTCCCTGCCGCACCGCGCGGGAGACATATTCGGGGAAAAGCGTCGCGGAATCCGAGGTTTTGAAAAACTTTTCCACCACGTCGCTGCCCGCTCCGCTGACCTTAATGCCGAAGCGCTTGAGCTGCCGCTGATAGGCGTCGAGCCCGTCCAATGCCGTGCCCTTGTAATCCGCCGAGGGGTCCAGCGCCTCCAATGCGCCGGTAAAAGATTTGTTCTGTGTGTAAAGCCCTTTTTCAAGCTTTATGGTGTCGAAACTTGACATATTATTTCCTTCTTTCTTTATATTGGAGGGGACGGGTTTTCCGTCCCGAAAAGCCCTCCTTTTCAAGGAGGGTGGCACACGTTGTGTGCCGGGTGATTAAATCCTCAGGCACCTGCGGTGCCTGCTCCCCTATCATAGGGGAGCCAAAGCGGTAGCTTTCTTCTTTGCCTCGCCTGCATCAGGAGAGGTGGCTGCGCAGCAGACGGAGAGGTCGTAGTTTACAGCACAACCCCCACCGTCTTCGCCCCTGTATCCACATGAATAACCAGCATGCTTCTGCCGCCCGAGGTGACAACTTTCACCCCGCCGCTGCCGTCACCGGCAAGCAAGTTGTAGCCCGCCGAAGGCGCTGTTATGCCCGTATAGCCCAGGGTCGCGAAGCCGCTCATCTGCACGCTCGCGTATCCCCCGCCCACCTGGTTTGTCACACCGCAAAAACTGTCACCCGCCGCGCAGGCATCCACCGTATCATTGGCGCTGATTTTGACCGGCACTCCCGCCGTCAGGCCGCTTGCCGCCAAAAAGGTTGCAAGGCTTTCTTTAAACCCGTTAAATGCAACTGTCATAAATAAAACTCCTCCTTAATATGAATGTTCATTTCTTTCTTACTTCTTAC
>Ga0118677_10005978_pt1 | contig 20953 bp, 28 predicted proteins | sample AliMusrvi5mmetaG_FD_86154 | JGI IMG/M metagenome (GOLD analysis project Ga0118677, IMG submission 86154)
ACATTACATGGTCTACACAAATTACCCGTTGGAGGCCCGCGAGTTCTATCTCGGTGCCTGCTATCTCAATAGCAACCGAATAGCCACCACCGAGATCGGCCAAGGCGTCAGCACGCCCGATACGAATACGCCGCCCAATGTTCGCACTCCGGCGCTGGCCGAGGGCGTCGGCGAAGTCAGCTTCTGGTATCGCAACTGGGCGGTGGGCACAACCCCCACCCCAGCCCGGATTCTCGTCCAGACTTCGACGACCGGCAGCAATAACAGCAACGAATGGACGACAATTGCGGGCGGCATCGTGAGCAATATCGTCAATACCAACGACTATGTCTTCTACCAGAACTCGATCTATGATCCCAACGCCCGCTATGTGCGCATCTGCAACGACGACCTGTATGCGAACTCGGTAGGCCGGGTTTGCATCGACAGCTTCCTCATCACCTCGCCCATGGCGACCACACTTTCCATGAGCAATCTGGTAGTTACGCCGTGCGTTCCGCTCTACACGGACCGGGTCGATGTTGCGGTGGATGTGTACCACCTGTTCCTGGGCCCGACAAACATCCAGTTGCAGGCCGTCTACGCCACAGCCACCAACTATGCGGGCCTGGCAACGGCGCCCCAAACGACGATTCCCATGACATGCATCGCCACCAATCCGAACGCCCCGGGCGGTTGGTACCGGTTCCACACCGTGTCGAATGGCATCCCGACGAACGCAATTGACACGTACGTTAAGTATTCGGCGCGCGCCACATTCAACGGCTATCACTCGGAAATCACCAGCCCCAACACCAACCGTCAGTTCGGCGTGACGCCTACCTGGTACTACCCTATGACGTCCTACACGAACAACAACGCCTACTATGTCGTGTACAGTTGCCCGACCGGATCCGTGTGGATTAACGAAGTGAATCCGAACTGGTGGAACACTCAGCCTTGGACTGTGGAATTCGTCGAACTCTGCGGCGCGGCGGGAAGCGACCTGTCGGGCTGGTCGATCGAAGATTACAGTACAGTGCCTGCCAACACGGTGACCTATGTCATCCCCAGCGGAACCGTTCTGACAAACAGGGTCAACGGCGCCGGCTTCTGGGTCCTGGGTGGCACCAACGTCACGAGCCGCGATATGACCCTGGCCGCGATGATGTCATACCCTGGCGGCGTACGCCTGCGACGCAGCATGGGCGCGTACGAGCAGGCAGTCTGTTACAGCGCGACCCCCCCGGGACCTTCATCGCTTACCAGTCTCGGATTCACTTACATCGGGGCAGATGCACCTTCAAGCACAAAGGGCATCTCCGCTGTAGGCACAGGCTGCACGGCCAGCGCCTTCACGACATGGTCCGTCAACGCCGCGCTCTCAGCAGGCACGACCAATTCATGCCAGTTGCTGACCTTCTACACCGCACCGCTGCAGCCGCCACAATTCATCATCTACTCGATCCATATCAACACCAACATCTGGATCGAGTGCACGCAATCGAACGGCTGGTACGCCATGCCGTACTACACGACCACCCTGGCGAATTCGAATTCGTGGCTGACGGTGCCGGCCTACTCGCAGGGTCAGAACGCCAGCAATAGCGTGTTGAACTTCGCGCCGCCGACCAACACGACGCCGCAGTTCTACAAGGTCAAGACGGTAAGCAGCCCCTGACGCTCGCCTTTGACCATCTGGTTAGCCCGCCGCGATCAAGACACGCGCAATTGATTATGTCTTTGGAGGGCGCCGCGCTTGCCCTGAGCCTGCCGAAGGGGCTGTCGGCGCCGAGTGCAAGGAAGACGGCGGCGACAACGCGCCGCCCTCCAGAACACGTCAAGACCTCGAGGATGGGGGAGCGACAGGGTAAGGCAACCAGTAACCCGCCAGGCCTACTTCTCGTTGACGAGCTTGAAAAGCCGGATGACGCAAGGGTGGCGGCCGCTCGCATTCGGATAGGCGTCGCGCCAAACCTCGGCAATGCCCCGTGTCCCGGCAACCACGCTCTTGTCAGTAACCTGAGGGACTACCTTGGTCGTCTGGGCGAAGAGCAGGATGACGAAGTACTGTTGCCGGGGCGCCATGAGTCCGGCCGAATTACGAATCAGCGCTTCCTTCTGGAAGAAGGTCAGATTGGTCGTTGAGGGCAGCGTGAAGAGGCCGGTCAAGTGCCCGATGTCGGACAGGTTGGTGATCGTTCCCGAGACGGCACCCGCATTCACCCACCAGTTGGTAGTGTCGGAAAGTGTCGTTCCACTGACCGTCGGAGCACCCGGCTCTTCCGGATAGTTATCCAACGGCAGATCGGTCATCAGGGCCGCTACCACATCGGTCTGCCTTGTATTGGGGTTGATCCGACCCTTTGGGGCCGTTCCGATCGTGAAGTAGTCTAGCACGGGGTCCATGGGTGCATCGGAGCCATTGTCATAGAGACCGATGGTTCTCCACAGATTCCCAATGTCTTTTCCCCGCAGCAGGTACGACAGTTCGCCGACCACCTTGAGTGGCCGGTCGGCCACGAACATCTGGGTGTGGTGGTCGGTGACATTGCGAGGGTCGGCAATGTACTGCAGCGTATACGTGTTCATCTGTTCCAGTGAACCCGCATAACCGGCGGCGATGTCACCATAGGCCATCCACTGTCCCGCCCCGCTGTCACCGGTCGTCCCGTCCCAGTTGAACCGCGGGTCGATGCACTCCGCCCCATCCGTCGTGACATCCGTCTTACCAACGGCAAGCGCCTTGGTCGTGAAGGTGAACGGCGTCTGCACGTCGTCGACGACATTCCCGCCCTGCAACACCTGAAATCTTGCCGTAACATCAAATGACATGTTCCCCGTGCCGTTGGAGATGACCCCGCCCATGGTGGTCTTCGTCACGTAGTGCGGAGGCGCACCGGGTGCCTGGCCGGGTGTATACCCAGCATCGATCAGATCTTGCGGGATGGGGGTTACGGCGAAGGCAGGAAGGTTCTCTTTGAGCGTGATAAACGGTTTGATCTCAAACGTGTTGGCGCTTGCCTTCACAAAGGGGTAGAACCACTCGACGCTGACGGTGACAAAAGGCGCACAGCATCCTGGCGGCAGGTCATTCCCGTTTGCGTCGACGGTGACGAATTGAGTCTGCACCTGCACCTCATTAATCATGGGCACGCTTTCGGTGCAGGGGCTGACCAGATCCTTGGGCACGCAGTCGGCGTCGATGTAGTCCTGCAGGTTCTTGACGATGAAATCGGCATCCGCATCCGTGACTTGCAGGCAATTCTTCAAGTTCGCCTTGATTTGCGGGTCTGTCCCATCTCCTCCGATGTCGACCATGTCCGTCATGACACGGCTTGTAGCGATGTCCCAGCGTCCGGACGGGCAAGCCGAATAATCGACGAGGTTGATCGGCGAACTGTTCAAGGCCCCCTTGTTCGTGCCAACGCAAGTCAACTCCTGCATGGACGCATAGGGAGCGTTGGCGAAAAGGGTACCCACATTCTTGACGTCAGGCAGGACATTCGCCTGGATCTCGCTGGTATCGACGCCAAGGCCCCGGGGCGGACCGTAGTGTTGATTGGCGTCGACCAGCCCGGAACAGTTAACGACCAGGAATCCCACGCGAGCGTCCAGTTTTCCGGTCGGGTCCACCGGGTCGATCCACTTGGGCTGAGGATTAGGATTCGGCCCCAGAGCCCCGCGCGGAATCCAGTCCATGGCAGGCGCGTTGGTGACCCCCGCGATGAGCGTGCCTCCGGCAGCGCTCCCCGATTCGCGGTACAGCCACGCCGGGTAATTGGCGTTGGTTGTGCTGGTGTCTATATCCGCCAACGCACGGTTCAACGCGGCATGCAGGAGTTGGCGGGTGCGAACGTCATTCCGAAAACTGCCGGCTGCAACCCGTTCTGTTCGCATGAAGATCGAGAACGACACGCCCATGACGACCATCAGGGCCAGCAGGCCCAGCACAATGACCAGCGCCACCCCACGGCGGTCGCCCAGCCCGGACTCCCGGATCCCCTTGCCTGTCGGCTCGCATGATCGCTGCATGGTGTTAGTCCAGTTGATTTCGGTTCCGGTTATCGAAATACGCCCGCGACTCGAAAACCCGCGACTCGACATCGTTGGTCACGGTCACACTCACACTTACCCCAAAGGGGAGACTGTTCGTCGATGACGCCGTGCCGATCTGTTCGAACTTCAGGCCCGTCACTCCATCGGACATGGGGCTGGCGGTCCCCGCGTCAACGGTTCGCGTGATGTTGGGCGCCGACAGCGTGTAGGTGATCTTCCGTACGGCTCGATTCGCACCGTCGGAATCCGCCAACATCTGAAACGTTGCAGTGACCGGCTGGATACTGAAATCGCCACTCGGTACCGCCATGGACAATTCCTGCGCCATGAAGTCGGCCAAGGCCCTCCCTCGCATGTTCATTTCCGCGCGCTGGGTCCCGACGTCCCAGACGATAGCGGCCTGCTGAAATAGGCGGCTCGTAATCAGAACAATGATCGTCAGGATACCCATGGCCACCAGCAATTCGATCAGTGTAAAGCCGCCCATGCTCCGCCGGGAACCGGCCGAGACAGACCTGCGCGGGACTTGCGGACTTTGACGCTCGCGTGCTGGCATGTTGTTCTCCGGCCTTACTCTCCGGTGTACGTAAATTCGGTATAGGCCACCGAAGGGGCACTCATCGACGTCGCGGGATAGTGACCGTTCTCAACCTCAAGCACCGCGTAATAAGAGCGGTTGGAATCGGTACTGCCGATGGTTAGCCGGTAGCGAAGATAGTCGTTGTCCGTGGCTGTTCCCACCGGTAACGGAAAGACGACGGTCGTAATTGCATTAAGCGCCGCATCTGGCGTGGACGGATTGGAATCCTTCAGGACGTCCTTGACGACCTTCGTCGTGAAACTGGTGTTCCAGTCGCCCGGACTGAGGTTGGCCGCGTTGGCTCTGAGTCCGTTCATGACCGTTTCGGTAAACAGGCCGGCCCGGGTATCGGCCGTATCGGATTCACTGGACCGAAGCCCGGACGGGAAGAGCGAGAAGACCGCCACGAGGCCAAAGCCGATGACCAGGATCGCCAGGCACACCTCGATGAGGCTGAACCCACTCCGACCCCGCAAGGCAGCTCCGACGGCGCCCTGAGGACCTCGCCGAATCCGTCTCAGTAATGCCTTTAGCCCGATCATGGTCTTCTCGTTTCCCTGCCAACCTGGTTCATGCCCTGCACGGCCATACGGCGATTCATGGTGCCGTTGTGACCTCGGTCACACCGGTGAGTGACCACACGGTTATAGCGGCTGTGGATTGCACACCGCCCTTACCCGCCGTTTTCTCAATGAGACTGATTGTAGTCGTGCCCGCCCCGCCAGCCCCCCCCAAGGGTGAAAACGCGACCATGATGTCGCTGGCCGAAGTAAACTTGATGCCAGGCGGAAGGGCCGAGGGCGCATGAACTCGGTTCGGCACGCCAGCCTGGATCTCTGTCACTTCGACGGTGTTGCTTGCGACGCGAAAGAAAACCTGCACGTTACGATGCTTGGTGACCGCCTGCTGCCGGCCCAACATGAGGGTGTTGCGGACTGTGGAAATGGCACCCCGCATTTCGGCGCCGCGCCGCATCTGGAAGTAGCCCCCGATGCCGGCCGTCATGAGCGTGACCATGATCCCCATCACAACCAGCAATTCCAGTAGCGTGAAGCCCGCCGACAGGGCCTGCGCCCGGGACGACCCGTCTTCGGGATGCTGATCGCTTGACGTTGCCATCGACATTCGGCTTTCCTTCCCCAACCCTGCAAACACTCCACGCTCATGGATCCCGGCGGCCACCAGGACTTCAATTCTGCTGCGAAATCTCGTCGCCGGTATTGTCCACGCCATCCGGGCCAAGTGACCACACACGGACCCAGTTGCCGGTAACATTAATCTGTACCCGGAGCGTCATGTTCGACGAGAAGGGGTCATAGACGACCTTGGGCTTCGTCGGGTCTCCCTCATACTGGTAATAATTCCGCCGGCCGTTTTGCGAGGCCATCAGTTGATCAACGACAAGGTTATTGTTGTCGCTCCAAAGTCCGCCGACATCTGCGCTGACCGGCCATTTCCCGAGTTCCGTATGATACGCCCGAATGGCCGTGGCCAACGCGTTAACCTCAGCCTCTGTCTGGCGAATCCGGGCCTTCTTCTTCATACCGCCGAAAGCAGGCAGCATAATGGCAACCAGTATCGCGATAATCGCTATCACAATCAACAGTTCCAGCAACGTGAATCCAGCCCGCGGGCGGGAAGCGCAAGAGGTGGCATTGACTATTTCCGTCTTCATTCGTTCCGCTTTCACTGCCACGACATCACGTCATCGGGCGTGCCTTCCGTGAAGTCGCCACCCATGGACCAACAAGCCACGCTACGGTCGAGCGGAGTCGTGCCTGCCCCCAGCGGTTGGGTTGGCACGCTGACACTCGATGCGCCGATCGAGAACCGGTAGTATTTTTGCTTGGTGGTGTCGTTGTCTTTCCACCAAGGATCCATGAACCCGTTAACCATCGACGCGTCCAGTTCCAGATAGAGCGTTCCCTTCGAACTTCCACCGTTCAGGTAGGCAACAGCGTCCTTGTCCATGGTCTGTGCCGTTCCGGGAATAGCGGTGGCCCCGGCCTTCAGATTCCCAATGTTTCCAGAGGCGCCCGTCCAAGCGTTATCCCAAGTCCGGTAATCACTCTGGACCGATTTCCAAGCCGTATCCAACTGCTTAACCTCATGCTTGGCCTTGGTCTTCCGGGCAACTTCCTTGGCCCTGCCCAGAGCCGGGAAAAGTAACCCTGCCAGCAGCATGATGATGCTGATCACCACCAGAAGCTCGATCAACGTAAAGGCGTCCCTGGTTCTGTTCATGCGTCCTCGTCCCCATTCATGCGGCCGCAGGGTCACTCGGACCACTGCAGTCCGATATCATCGCCCGCCCCCTGCTCGTTTACGCCATTCGGCCCGTTGGACCATAACTGGTAACTTTGATAGCTGTTCGTGCCCGAGGAGACATAGTTCAGCCGCTGCTCCCAGCCGTCCATGATCGACTGGACACTGTTCGTGTACGTCGGCGTCGTGCCGCCTTGGTACTGGGAGTTGGTCTCCACCTGCCAGCCCGAATTGGGTACGACCCCGGCCGTGAATTGGGGCCACTGATTGGTCTTATCGAAATAAACCAAGTAATAGACCAACCCCGTTGAGGTATGCCAACCGGACGCTGAGGGATAGGCATTGACCAGCGACTGCGGCGGAACCACGTATTCAATCGATGAATAACCGTTGGCGGCCTTGTCGCCCGGGGGATAGCTTCCGTACGCGCTATAGTACTCGGCGAGCGCGTGCTTAACCTGTTCGACGATCTTGACCGTCTTGGCGTACGCGGAACGGCGGGCAACGATGCCACTGACCTTGAGCGTAATTCCAGCCAGCACCAAGATCACCGCCACGACGACGAGCAACTCGACCAGTGTAAAGGCCCCACGCCTCGCCACAGGGCGGATAGACCCGTGGTTACCGAAATATGAAGGCTGCCTTGCGAGAGAATTCATAGTTACCTCCGCTTGCAATCATACACCTCTTGACGTGGAGCCGCAAATGCGATCCCGGCCTTCGGGCGGAGCCGGGCACCTACCCTGGCCCTTGACTCCACCCCTCAGCGCACCTACTTCATGTTGCTGATGATCGAGACGAGCGGCATGAACATGGCGATCACGATCGTACCGACAATCAAGGCAAGAAAAATGATCATGATCGGCTCGATGACCGACGTCAGGGCTTCAACGGCCGTATCCACCTCATCGTCGTAGGTTTCTGCGACCTTCATCAGCATTTCCGGCAAGGCGCCCGTTTCCTCGCCCACCTGGATCATGCTGACGACCATGCCGGGGAACACGCCCGACGCTTCCAGGGGCGACACGATGGTCTCGCCTTCCTTCACGCTGTCGTGAACCTGGGCCACGGCCTTGGCCAGAATCGCGTTGCCCGTAACCTCGCGGACGATGTTCAGGGCCTGCAGGATCGGCACGCCGCCGGTCAGCAACGTTCCGAGCGTCCGGGTGAAGTTCGAGATGGCCGTCTTGCGGACCAGTTGCCCGAACACCGGAATTTTCAGCTTGAGCGTATCCATGACCACCCGCCCCTTGGCCGTACGCGCCAGGAACCGCAGGATGACGATGATCGGAACCAGACCAACCAATAGCCACAAACCTTTCTCGGAAATTAGGGTACTTGCCCCGATGACAAACTGGGTCAACGCAGGCAGCGGCTGACCCTGCAACAAATCTTCAAAGATCGACTTGAATTTCGGGATGACGACGACCATCAGCACGCCCATGATCACGATGGCCATCACCAGGACGACGATCGGGTAAACCATCGCGCCTTTGACCTTGTTCCGGATCTTCTGGCTCTTCTCCATGAATTCCGCCAGCCGGATCAAAACGGTGTGCAGCGCTCCCGAGGCTTCACCGGCCTTGACCATGTTAATGTAGAAATTCGTGAAGATCTTGGGGTGCTGAGCCAGGGCCTCTGCGAATGTGCTGCCGCTTTCGACGGATTCCGCCATGCCATTCAACGCCGCGCGAAATTGCTGGTTCTTCTCCTGGCGCTGCAGCACGTGCAGACCGCGTAGCAAGGGCAGGCCCGCGTCCACGAGGGTGGCGAGCTGGCGCGTGAAGATCATCATGTGCTTGAGCTTGATGCGCCCCTGCATCATGGTGCCGAGGAAACTCGGGAGGCGAATTTCCATGGACAGGCCCTTGCCACCCGCCGGGGCGGCTGCTCCGCCGCGCACGGGAGCGGCCCCGCGCCGCCCGGTGATGTCCATCACGCTGGTGGGGAAAAGGCCCTTGTCCTTGATTTGCGCAATGGCGCGCGACTCGTTTTCGGCGTCAAGAACGCCCTCGACTTCGCGTCCCTTCGAATCCATGGCAGCGTATCGATACTTCGGCATGCGGCGCCTCCATTATGCTCGCCATCAATGTAGTACGCTCCGCCCTTCCGATGCAAGCCAGCAATTCCTGTTCTTTGACAGGATTAACAGGATTCAACAGGATTGGATGCAAGCAAATCCCTTATAATCCCGTGAATCCTGTCAAAGACTTCCTGTGTGGCCAGACGTGCCATGCGTCCCAAAACAAAAAACCCGCCGGGTCAACCCGGCGGGTTCATACGAGGCCTTATCGAAGGCGGCTCAGCCTTCCTTCTTCGGCTCGGCACTCTCGGCAGGCTCGGTCTTCGCCGCTGCTTCGGACTTCGGCTTGCGCCGCTTGTCGACAGCCGCCAAATCCACCCACTCCAGCAGCACCATTTCGGAACCGTCGCTGCCACGGCGACCCAAACGGACGATCCGCGTGTACCCGCCCGCGCGGTCCTTGTACTGCGGGCCGATCGTCTCGAACAGTTTCCGGACGTGCTCGCGGTGCCGCAGCACCGCCAGGGCTTGACGCCGGGCCGGCATCGTTCCGCGCTTCGCCAGCGTAACCATCTTCTCCGCCAATGTCCGCGTCAGCTTCGCCTTGGGAAGCGTGGTCCGGATACGTTGTTCCTCGATAAAATTGGCCACCATGGAGCTGAGCAGGGCCTTCCGCCCCGACGCCGACCGGCCCAACTTCACCGTATTCTTCCTGTGTCGCATGAAAAACCCCTTACTTCAGTCCTGGCGCGTCGATCACGCCTTATCTTTCTGCACGGCTTCCGGCGTCTTGAGCGCCTTCAGGACATCATCGTCGAACTTCATGCCCAGGCCAAGCTTCAGTTCCGACAACTTCGCCTTGATCTCGTTCAACGATTTCTTGCCGAAGTTGCGGTACTTGAGCATCTCCGCCTCGCTCTTCTGGGCGAGCTGACCGACCGTCGTGATATTCGCGTTGTTCAGGCAGTTGGCCGCCCGGACGCTGAGCTCGATCTCGTTCACGCTCATGTTGAGAACACGCAGAACTTCGTCGCGCTCCGTATTCGCCTGCTCGGTCGTCTCTTCGAACTCGACCACGTTCTTGTCGTAGTCGGCGAACACGTCCAGGTGATGGCGCAGAATCGCGGCCGAAACCGTGAGAGCGTCCTCAGGCGAGATGCGCCCGTCGGTCGTGATGTCGAGCACCACGCGATCGTAGTCCGTCCGCTGCCCAACACGGCAGTTCTCAGTCGTGAAGTTCACGCGCTTGACGGGCGAGAAGATGGAGTCGACCGGGATGCGACCGATCTCCTGATTCTCCTTCTTATTCCAGTCAGCCGGGCAGAACCCGCGTCCCGTCCGGATCTCAAGCTGGGCGTCAATCGTGCCGTCCTCCGCCAGCGTGCAGAGATGCAGGTCGGGATTGAGAATCTCCACGGTCCCGTCGGTCTGAATATCGCCGGCCTTGACCTCGCAAGGTCCCTTGACCTTGAGGCTGAGCATCCGGCTGTCGCGCGACTGCATCTTGAGCAGCACGCGCTTGAGATTGAGGATGATATCCGTCACATCCTCGACCACTCCCGGCAGCGAGCAGAACTCGTGGGGAGCGCCCTCGATATGCACGGACGAAATGGCGGCGCCTTCCAATGACGACAACAACACGCGCCGAAGCGAATTCCCGATCGTTCGGCCATAGCCCACTTCCAGCGGCTCGGCGATAAATCGGGCGAATGTCGGCGTTGCGGACGCCTCATCCTTGGTCAGCCGCTTGGGCATTTCGAATCGGCTCAGTCTGATTGGCATGGTTCGATCCTTCCGGCATGGCGCGCCGCCCCGCGGCGCCCGGCCCTTACTTGGAGTATAGTTCGACGATCAACTGCTCGTTGACGAACGGCGCGATTTCTTCGCGCGTCGGGATGCGCAGTACTTCGCCCTTGAGTCCGTCCTTGTCCACGGCCAGCCACGAGGAAAGCTCGCGGCTCTGCGCGTCAAGCGTTTTCTTAACCAGAGCCTGGCTCTTGGCCCGACTCTTGGTATCGATGCGGTCGCCCGCCTTCAACACCATCGACGGCACATCGGCCCGGCGACCGTTCACCGTAACGTGTCCATGGAGCACCAACTGGCGGGCGGTTCGGCGCGACGGCGCGAAGCCGAGGCGAAATACCAGATTGTCCAGGCGCAGTTCGAGCAACTGAAGCAACATTTCGCCCGTGACGCCGCGTTTACGCAGGGCACGCTGGAAGAAGAGTTTGAACTGCCCTTCCTGCAGCCCGTAGAAGCGACGCAGGCGCTGCTTCTCGCGCAACTGAACCCCATACTCCGTCTTCTTCGACGGACGCGCTCCATGCACCCCGGGTGCGGGACGTCCCGCCTCCACGGCACACTTCGACATGCGGCAGCGATCACCCTTCAAAAAGAGCTTCATCCCTTCGCGGCGACAAAGCCTGCAGGCCGGCCCAGTATATCTCCCCATTCGATCTCTCCTCTCAAATACGCGGACTGTTGCCGCCTAGACGCGCCGACGTTTGCGGGAACGACACCCGTTATGCGGCATCGGCGTCACGTCTTTGATCATCGTAATGCTCAGGCCCGCCGACTGCAACGCACGAATCGCGGACTCGCGCCCGGCGCCGGGCCCCTGCACGCGAACCTCGACCTCCTGCATGCCGCGGGCGACCGCCTGGCGGGCCGCCTCCTGCGCGACCACGCTGGCCGCAAAGGCCGTGCTCTTGCGGGACCCCTTGAAGGCTGCTCGGCCGGCGCTGCTCCAGGCGACCACGCCGCCCTTCGAGTCCGTGATGGAAATCATCGTGTTGTTGAACGTGGCCCGGATGTGCGCCACGCCGAACGGAACCACACGCCCCTTGGGGGCGCGCGCCTGGCGAGCGGCCTGTTTGGCGCCTTCCGCCGCGCCTTCGACCTTTTGCTCGCCGGCGTCCCCGGCAGCCGCAGGGGCCGCCGTACCCGGAGCTTTCGCCGAGGCCTGTTCTTCCGCCTTGTCTTTCACGTCTGCCATGCGATCCCGTCCTCTGCTGAGTCCTGCTTAATCTCGCCGTTCAAAAATTACTTAACCGCCGCGCGCGCTTCCTTGCCGCGAACCGCGCCGACCGTGCGCCGCGGGCCTTTGCGCGTCCGCGCATTGGTGCTCGTCCGCTGACCGCGGACCGGCAACCCGCGCTTGTGGCGCGTGCCCCGGTAGCTGCCAATGCTGATCAGGCGGCGGATGTTCTGCGACACCTCGCGCCGCAGATCGCCTTCCACCCGAAACCCGTTCTGGATCACATTGATAATGCGAGCCAGCTCTTCGTCGGACAAAGCGTCCGCCTTCTTCGCAGGGTCGATCTTCGCCTGCGCGCATACGCGCTCAGCCACGGCCGGTCCGACGCCGTAGATGTAGCGCAGCGAATACTGAATCTGCTTCTTGCCGGGTATGTCAACACCAAGAATTCTGGGCATCCGAAATCTCCTTAACCTTGCCTCTGCTTGTGGCGCGGGTTGGTGCATATCACACGCACCACCCCCCGGCGGCGTACCACCTTGCATCGTTCACAGATCCGCTTGATCGAGCTTCTGACCTTCATCCCTGTCTCCATTCCCCAAAAATAGCCAGCCAAAATAGCAAGCTCACTCGCGCGCGTCTACCTCAAAATCGCCATTGCCGCTAGCCGGCCAATGTCAGTATCTCCGGCCCACTGACGCCAATCGCCACCGTGTGCTCAAAATGAGCCGACGGCTTCCGATCGGCCGTGAGCACGGTCCATCCATCCGCCTGGACATCCACTTCGCTGACGCCCATATTCACCATCGGCTCAATGGCCAGCGTCATGCCGACCTTCAACCGCGGACCGCATCCCGGCGGCCCGTAGTTCGGGATCTGCGGATCCTCGTGCATCTTCCGTCCGACCCCATGGCCGACGAAATTCCGCACCACCGCAAACCCGCCTCCCGCCGCGGTCTGCTCGATCGCATGCGAGATGTCCGACAATCGCCCGCCGGGAACCGCCTTGGCGATCCCCGCCGCGAGCGCCCGCTCCGTGGTCGCCACAAGGCTGATCACGTCGGGCTTCGAAACGCCCACCATCACCGTCGTCGCCGTGTCGCCGACGAATCCGTCGTAGATCACGCCGACGTCGATACTGACGATCTGCCCGATCTCGATCCGCCGGTCGCCGGGAATCCCGTGCACGACCTCACAGTCGATGGAGATGCACGTGTGTCCCGGGTACCCGTGGTACCCCAGGAACGCACTGCGCGCCCCCATACCTGCCATCAGCCGGGCCGCCTCAGCGTCCAGTTCCCGCGTCGTGACGCCGGGCGTCACCAACCGGGCCACTGCGTCCCTTACGCGCGCCGCGACCCGGCCGCTTTCGCGCATCCTCCGGATCTCGTCCGCACTTTTGACAATGATCATGACCCAACGGGCCGCTGCACGTACCGCAGAATCTCGGCCACAGTATCCTGCCGGGGGCGAGCGGAATCTACGGTCACCAACACGCCGCGCTTCGCATAATACTGGATCAAACCCTGCGTCTGCCGCTCGTAAACGTCCAGCCGCTTTAGAATCGTGCTCTCCTGATCGTCCGGCCGCTGGTAGAGCTCGCCGCCGCACGCATCGCAAACACCCGCGCGCTTGGGCGGGATGTTGATGACGTGGTAGCTGGCGCCGCACTTCCGGCAAACGCGCCGGCCGGTGAGCCGGGCCATCAACAGGTCACGCGGGGCCGCAAGCTGGAACACGACGTCCAGTTTCGCGTCGCGCCGGGCAAGACTTTCGTCCAGCAACCGAGCCTGCTCGTCCGTCCGCGGAAACCCGTCGAACATGTAGGCGTCGTCCTTGCTGCCTTTGTCCAACCGCTCCTCGACGATGCGGATGATCGTGGCGTCCGGAACCAGCTCGCCGCGCTTCATGAACGCCTCGGCCTCACGCCCAACGGCGGTGCCCTGCTTGACGGCCTCGCGAAGCATGTCGCCCGTCGACACATGAATGAAAGAGCTGGCGGCTTTGATGCCCTCGGCAATCGTGCCTTTGCCCGCGCCGGGCGCCCCGAATAGAATAATCGCTTTCACTGTATAATGTCTTTCCGGCCGAACCGCCGCTGGATCTAGCGTCGTCCGTGCAGCCGTCCTTTTCGCAGGAATCCGTCGTAATGTCTCATCAACAAGTGCGACTCGACCTGCCGCATCGTGTCCAACATGACGCCGACAACGATGAGCAGACTAGTACCTCCGAAAAACGACGCAACCAGCCACGGTACACTGAACTGACGCGACATGATGGTCGGAATGACCGCGATCACAGTCAGAAATACGGCACCGGCCAGCGTAATACGCGTCATCGTGGAATCCAAGAATTCGGCGGTCGGTTTACCGGGACGAATGCCGGGAACGTAGCCGCCGTACTTCTTCAGGTCGTCGGCAATCTGAACCGGGTTGAACTGGGTGGCTACCCAGAAATAGGAGAAGAACAGAATCATCAGGCCGTAAAGGAACAGGTACAGGCCCGTATCCATCATCAGCGCGTCCGCCATCCGCTGACAAATCGAAACGGGAATACGCCGCAGCAATATCGCCGGGAACATCAGAATCGACTGCGCAAAAATGATCGGCATGACGCCCGAATAGTTCACCCGCAGCGGCATGTACGTGCTCTGCCCGCCGTACACTTTGCGTCCGACAACGCGCTTGGCATACTGGATTGGAATCTTTCGCAGACCCTGCGTCAGCGCAATCGTACCCGCGACAACGAGCACCAGCATCGCGATCAACCCGATCAGGTAAAATGGCGAGAACTGCGCGGCACTGTCTTGCGTGCCCGTCACCATCTGCTTGACCGCAAACACGGCGGCAGGGAGACGGCTGACGATGCCTTCCGTAATGATCAGCGAGATACCGTTCCCAATGCCGCGCTGCGTGATCTGTTCGCCAAGCCACATGATGAACAGGGTTCCCGTGGTCATCGTGAGCACGGTCATCAACCGGAATCCGAGACCGGGGTTCAACACGATCTGTCGGCTAATCCCGAGGGCCTGAGGATGCTCCAGCGTCACGGCCATGAAGTACCCCTGGATAACACAGAGGAACACGGTCAGGTAGCGCCCGTACTGCGTAATCTTCTGCCGCCCCGCGTCCCCTTCGCGAACCAGCCGCTCCAAGGCGGGAACCACGGCCGTCAGCAACTGCAGGATAATCGAGGAACTGATGTACGGCATGATGCCCAGCGCGCCCACCGCACAATTGCGCATGGCGCCGCCGCTGAACATGTCAATCAGCCCAAGGAACCCGCCACCCGTGCGGCTCTCGATATCCGCGATGACCTGCCTCAACGCCACAGCATCGACGCCGGGAGTCGGGACGTTGGCCACGATACGGCACACAAAGATGAGCCCCATCGTAAACAGGATGCGTGCCCTGAGTTCGGGTATCTTGAAGCTGTTGGCAAAGGCCGATAACATGGGGCGTTGGATTCCTTTGGGGTTGCCTTACGTCGCCTTCGTGGACAGGACTTCGCACGAGCCGCCCGCCGCCTCGATCTTGGCCTTCGCACTGGCGCTGAACGCCTGGGCCTTGACGACAAGCTTCTTGCTCAGCGTGCCCGTCCCGAGAACCTTGATGCCTTCGGTCGCGTGCTTTGCCAACCCGCTGGCCTGCAGGGATTCCGGTGTCACCGTGGCGCCGTTGTCGAACCGATCGAGGTCCGCCACGTTCACGGCCACATAGACGCTCTGGTCCAGGCTCTTGAAACCCCGCTTGGGAAGGCGGCGCACCAAACGCATCTGGCCGCCCTCGAATCCGGCCTTATGCTTGTGACCGGAGCGCGCGTACTGTCCCTTGTGCCCGCGGCCCGAGGTTTTGCCCAAGCCCGAGGACATGCCGCGTCCCAGGCGTTTCCTGGTCTTGCGAGCCCCCGGCGTATTCTTCAGTGTATGCAAATTCATGGTCGTATGTCTTCCGCTCGGCCGTCGCCCCGCCTACGCGCTCCGCGACGCCCTGATTGCTTCCCGCGAACGCAGTGCCTCAAGGGCGGCCATGGTGGCTTTGACTACGTTCACCTTATTGCTGCTGCCCAACGACTTGCCCAGAACATCATGGATGCCTGACAACTCGATGACGGCCCGCATGCCGCCGCCCACGATAACGCCCGTTCCGGGGGAGGCCGGCTTGAGCAGAACGAACCCGCCGTCGCACCGCCCCGTGACCTCGTGCGGAATGGTCCGGTCCCGCAACGTCACCGCGAACATGGAACGCCGCGCGATTTCGCCGCCCTTGCGGATGGCATCGGCCACTTCATTCGCCTTGCCGAAGCCGTAACCCACCATGCCTTTACGGTTGCCAACCACCACGATCGCGCTGAAGCTGAAGCGACGACCGCCCTTGACGACCTTGGCGCAGCGGTTCACGAACACCACGCGTTCCTCGACATCCGACCCGGGGCCGCTGCCATCGGACGAACGGTTTCTTGACGTTTTGTAGTCTTTCATAGGCACCGACTAGAATTTGATCCCTGCCTCGCGCACAGCCTCGGCAATTGCCTTGACCCGGCCGTGATATAGATAACCGCCGCGGTCGAAAACGACGGCCTGAACGCCGAGCTGCTTCGCCAATTCGCCCATCCGTTGGCCGATCGCCTTGGCTCCGTCGACGTTCTTCCGGCCGACGCCGTTCTTGCCCGTCGACGACACCGTGGCCAGCGTGGCGCTCTTCTCGTCGTCCACGAGCTGCGCGTAAATGTTCTTGTTCGACACCATGACACACAGACGGGGACGCTCCGCCGTGCCGGTGATTGCCTTGCGAATGCGCGTATGACGTCGCAGCCGCCCCGCTTTCCTGTCCACACTCTTCATATCAGGCCACCGTCTTTCCGGTCTTCCGCCGAACGTGTTCGCCCCTGTAACGAATCCCCTTACCCTTGTAAGGTTCGGGCGGGTAATAGGAACGAATCCGGGCCGCCGTGTCCCCCACGAGTTGCTTGTCGGCTCCGCTCACCGTGATGATGCTTTCCTTGACGCTGATGAGGATTCCCGCAGGCGCCATAAACTCGACCGGACTCGAATAGCCGATCGTCATGGTCAGTTTGGCTCCCTGTACCGCCGCCCGGAAGCCGACGCCCTGCAGTTCGAGCTCCACTGAGTAGCCCTTTGAGACGCCCACCACCATGTTGGCGATCAGGCTGCGCGCCAGCCCGTGCCGGCTGCTGCCTTCCGCCGTATCCTCCGAGCACGCCACGCAGACGGTCCCATCTTTGACCGCCGCCGTGACAGGCCCCGAGAGCGCCATCGTCAGCTCGCCCTTCGCGCCTTTTGCCGACACCCGCGTGCCGTCCACGGTGACTGTTACGCCGACCGGGATGACTACGGGTTTCTTGCCGATTCTTGACATGCTTGACCTCTGTTACACTGTGGGTCGCCCGCGCCACGCGCCGACGATCACCAGACCTTGCAAAGCACCTCGCCGCCAACCTTTTTCTCGCGGGCCTCACGGTCCGTCAGGATACCCGCAGGCGTGCTGAGAATCGCCATGCCAAGACCGCCCAAGACGCGCGGAATCTTCGACACGCCCACGTACTGACGCAAGCCTGGTTTGCTGACGCGGCGCAGGCCGCGAATCGACGGTTTACGGTCGGCATCATATTTCAGTTCAAGGCGCAACACCTTCGAGCCGCCGTCGTCCTCGACAGCGACCCCCCGGATATAGCCCTCGCGCTTCAAAATGGCGGCGATCTCGCCCTTCAACGCGGAATACGGCATGGCCGTCGCTTTTTGGGCGGCCGAGCCTGCGTTCCGTACCCGGTTCAACATATCCGCAATGGGATCGGTTACAATCATAAGGTCCTCATCTTACCAACTGGCCTTGACGACTCCAGGGATCATGCCGAACGACGCCAATTCCCGGAAGCAGATGCGGCACACCTGAAACCGACGCATGAAGGCATGCCGCCGGCCGCACCGCTTGCAGCGATTGTACTGGCGAGTGCTGAACTTAGCCTTGCGGCTCGCCTTAACTTCCCATGATATCTTCGCCAAGATTCAACCCTCCTGCCGTATTCTACTTCTGGGGCTTTGCGAACGGCAGGCCCATCAGCGCCAGCAGTTCACGTGCCTTTTCATCAGTGTCCGCCGACGTGACGATCGTCACGTTCATGCCCTGAACCTTTTTTACACCATCCGGATCGATCTCCGGAAAAATCGTCTGTTCCTGCAGCCCGAACGTATAGCTGCCGCGACCGTCGAATCCTTTCACCGACAGCCCGCGGAAGTCGCGGATGCGCGGCAAGGCGGCATGGATCAGGCGTTCCATGAACTCGAACATGCGGCTGCCGCGCAAGGTGACCTTCGCGCCCACCGGCATGCCCTGCCGCAGTTTGAAGTTCGATATGCTCTTGCGGGCTTTCGTCACCACGGCCCGCTGGCCCGCGATGCGGCCCAGATCGTCGGAAATGGCCTTCACCACGTCCTTGTCCACGGACGAGTTGAAGCCCATGTTGATCGTCACCTTGAGCGGCTTCGGCACGCTCATGACATTGGTTGTGCCCAGCGACTTCATCAGTGCCGGCACCACCTCGCTCTTATATTTTGCCTTGAGTCCCGTCATAGCCCACCTTACTGGTCGAATGCATGGCCGCACCGCTTGCACTTGCGAAGGCGCTTCTCGCCTTCCAGAACGCGCGCCGTGCGCACGCCCTTCTTGCACTGCGGGCAATACAGCATCAGGTTCGCGAGCGCAATCGAGGCTTCCTTCTTGGTGATGCCACCCTGGGAATTCTCCTGCGACTTGCGCATATGTTTGGTAGCCAGGTTCACGCCCTCGACGACCGCCCGGTCCTTGCTCGTGACCACCTGCAGGACCTTGCCGGTCTTGCCGGCATCACGGCCGCGGGTCGCCACTACGATATCGTTGCGTCGAATTCTCATCTGAACCTCTTCTTACAATACCTCGGGCGCCAGCGAGACAATCTTCATGAAATTCTTCTCGCGAAGCTCGCGCGCCACCGGGCCAAAAATGCGCGTGCCCAAAGGGTTAAGCTTGTCATCCACGAGCACCACGGCGTTCGTGTCGAAACGCACGAACGATCCATCCGCACGACGGATCGGCTGGTGGGTACGGACGATGATCGCCCGGCACACCTGCCCCTTCTTTACCATTCCCGTCGGCTGAGCTTCCTTCACCGCCACGCGGATCAGGTCGCCGATGTGCGCATAGCGCTTGCGTTGGCCGATAATACGGAAGCAACGCACGCGGCGCGCCCCTGTATTATCCGCCACGTCTAGGTCTGTTTCTTCCTGGATCATCGTCGTTTACCCCGTGTCAGGCCTGCTCGGCCGCATCAACGATCTTGACCAGACGCCAGCGTTTCAGCTTGCTGAGCGGCCGCGTCTCGATGATCGTCACGCGATCCCCCGCCTTGGCCTTGTTTTCCTCGTCGTGTGCGTAGAAGGTCTTGTTCTGCCGCATCTCCTTGCCATAGAGCGGATGCCGCTTCTTGCGCTCCACCCTGACCACGATGGTCTTGTCCATCGCAGCGCTTACCACGACGCCCGTGCGTTCCTTGCGGTGCCCCCGCGTGTTGTCGTTCGCTGTCATCGTGTTCAACCCTGCTGCCCTTTGCGCTCGTGCATGATCGTCTGCGAGCGCGCGATATCCCGCCTCAGGCTCCGGATTCGCGATGGCTGCTCCACATGGCTCGCCGACTTTCGAATCTGGAGTGTCTGCAGTTCGCGCGCCATATCGGCGCTGCTCTGTCCAAGCTCGTCCTGGCTCAATTCTCTTAATTTCGCGGCCTTCATGGCTCACGGTCCCCTGTCTGCGCCCGTCAGTGATGGCGCTTCACAAACATTGTCCGCACCGGCATCTTCGATGCCGCCAGCCTCAGCGCTTCCCGCGCCATGACCTCCGGAACGCCGTCCACTTCGTACAACATCGTCCCAGGCCGGATCACGGCTGCCCAGAATGCCGGGGCGCCCTTGCCCTTGCCTTGACGGGTCTCCAGCGGTTTCTTGCTAACCGGCTTATCCGGAAACACCCGAACCCACACCTTGCCGCGCCGCTTCATGTGGCGGTTCATCGCCACACGGCACGCCTCGATCTGCGCCGCTTCGAGCCACGTCCGGCCGAGCGACTTAAGTCCGTACTCGCCGAACGCGAGCGTATTGCCCGACTGGGCCGATCCTCTTACGGTTCCGCGCTGCACCATGCGGTGCTTCACGCGTTTAGGCATAAGCGGCATTGGCTCGTCCCCTCGCTGCCTTTTCCGGCTCTTCCCGTTCCTTGCAGATCCACACCTTGACGCCGATCTTGCCGGCCGTCGTATGGGCTTCCGCGAATCCGTATTCGATGTTGGCGCGCAACGTGTGCAGCGGGATGGTCCCTTCCTTGTACCACTCCACACGGGCCAACTCGGAACCGCCGAGGCGGCCCGCCGTCTTGATGCGGATGCCCTTGACCCCAAGGTCCATCGCCATCTTGATGGCCCGCTTCATGGCCCGGCGGAACGAGACGCGGCGCTCCATCTGCAGCGCGACGTTCTCAGCCACCAGCTGGGCATTCGTATCCGGACTGCGAATCTCGCGAATCTCCAGGTACACTTCGCGGCCCGTCAGCTTGGCCAGCTCGTCGCGAAGCTGATCGAGATCCTGCCCCTTGCGGCCGATCACGATGCCCGGCCGTGCCGTGCAGATCGTCGTCCGCACGCGATTTGCGTAGCGTTCGATGATAATCTCCGCGACTTCCAGGCTTCAGTGACCGCGATCCTAAGCCCCACCGGATTAATCTTCTGTCCCAAGTCGTTGCTCCTTTCCCGTTCGCCGGCCGCGACCGGTTACTGTCCATCCGTCAAAACAATCGTGATATGACTCGTGCGCTTCTTGACGGGACTCACCATGCCGCGCGAGCGCGCCCAATATCGTTTAAAGGCCGGCCCTGCCGTGACCGTTGCCCGTTTAACCAGCAAGTCGTCGGCCGACAGCTTGGCGTTATTCTCGGCGTTCGCCACGGCCGAGCGGATCGTCTTCTCGATCTGCCGGGCCGCCTTGCGCTCGCTGAATTCCACAACCCGCAGCGCCTCGCCCACTGAC
>Ga0118677_10005981_pt1 | contig 20942 bp, 14 predicted proteins | sample AliMusrvi5mmetaG_FD_86154 | JGI IMG/M metagenome (GOLD analysis project Ga0118677, IMG submission 86154)
TAGTGGGTGAGTCATGCATAGCGCGACTCGATGCCAAAATCGCGACAATCGGTTCCGGCCCCTGGCCAACGGTCTAACGCTCGCAGCGGTTTGTCTGTTACTCTACATCAGCCCGGCGGCGACCAGTCTTGCTGCCGACTTGCTGCCAGCCCCGGCCTTGACCTTGATCTGGCACGCCAGCACGAGCACCAACGTTGCAAATTACAAGATATACTACGGCACGACCGCTGGCCGCTACACGCAGTCGGTGGCGGCTGGCCCGCTGACGCAAGCAACGATTACCGGGCTGACGCCCGGGACCACCTATTTCCTTGCAGCGACGGCGACTGATGACGCGGGACTAGAGGGCGGATACTCGATCGAAATATCGTTCGTCGTGCCCGCGGGCCGGCCGGACCAGAGCCAGCCGGAGTTAAGCCTGCTCCGGTCCGGGACCGATTCGGTCTTGCAGTGGTCGACCAACTACGCCGGGTTCACGCTGCAGTGGAGCACCAGTCCGGTCGAGGGATGGACCGACCTGACGTCCAGCCCTTCCATCTCGGGCACCAACTATACCTGCACGAGCACGTCGAGCGCGGATCTGCAGTATTATCGACTAATGAAATGACGGGATGGGGTGGCGGCTACGAAAGAACGGGGAACTGCAGCGCTGACCCGGCAGTTTCAAGCCTGCGACCGGCCCCGGTGCCGGCTGACAGCTAATACTTGGCAGAGGGCGTGCTTGGGGCGATACTGAGTCAGTTGTGCAAAAGGTCTCCGACAGCGCGGCGAGCAAGATCCTTGTCATGGATGACGAGGATAGTTTTCGTCAGGTGATCACCAAGTGCCTGGCCCTGAGTGGCTTTGAGGTTGTGTCGGCTGCGAATGGTAAGGCGGGCGTGAGCCTGGCGGCAGAGACGCTGCCGGACCTGATCGTGTGCGATCTGAACATGCCCGGCATGACTGGCCACGAGGTGCTGGCGGCGCTGCGGCGCGACCCGAAGCTTGCCGACATCCCGCTCATCTTTCTCACGGGCCAAACCCAGCCGCGGCAGGTACGCCAGAGCATGAACCTCGGGGCGGATGACTATCTGACCAAACCGATGGCCCTGGCGGATCTGCTCAGCGCCATCAAGGTGAGGCTGGACCGCCGCCAGACCCAGCGGCAAAGGCAGGAACAGCAAATGGAACGCGCGATGCGGCTCTTCCAGGGAATCGTGCATGACCTGCGCGACCCGCTCTTCGTGGTTCTCGGTTACACCGACATGCTGCGGGGCGGCGTCGGCAAGACGCCAGAGGCCGGGCAGAATTCCGGGCAGATTCTTGACCGGATGCAGCAGGCAGTTCTCCGCATGCAAGCGATTGTTTCGGAGATGCTGTTCCTGGCCCGGTCGCGGACGCAGCGACTGGCGTTTGATCCTGGTCCGCTCGACCTGCGGGTTTTTTGCGAACAAATCCTGGCGGACCATGAGGAAAGCCATCGGGTAAGCCTGGAGTGCGTGCCGGATCGATTCCCCGTGACGGCGGACGCGCTCCGGCTGCGGCAGGCGCTGGACAACCTTTTATCCAATGCGCTGAAGTACTCGGATGGGCCGGTGCTGGTCCGCCTGAGTGCCAACGCCAAGAGCTGCCTGATTGAGGTCGGCGACCAGGGCATCGGGATACCGGCCGCCGAGCAGACCAGTATTTTCCAACCGTTCTTCCGGGCCTCGAATACCGGCGATCGGCCCGGCCACGGCCTGGGGCTTTCGATTGTCAAAAGCTGTATTGAGCAACATGGAGGGAGCGTTCGATTCCTGAGCAGCGAGAGTCAGGAGACCACCTTCTTCCTGGAGCTACCCAGGTCATCCCTCTCGAAGCAAGCAGCCCAACCAGGGGCGCTGGGTCCCGCGGATGGATCCAAGGGAATGGCCGAGCCATCGCCGGAAGCCCCGGCGGCAATGGCAACCATGAGCACCGGGGCCCTGCCAGAGGAGACGGGCAAGTTAAGAGGCATCCTGGTTGACGACGACCCGCTGGTGCGGAGTCTGATGCGCGACCTGCTCGCAACTGCCAACGACGTTCTCATTGTGGGAGAAGCGGGGACAGTTGCCCAGGCGCGTGCGCTGGTAAAGCAACATGAGCCGGAGGTCGTGTTTCTGGATGTGAGCCTGCCGGATGCGTCCGGTTTCGATCTGCTGCCGGACCTCAAAGCGGATGCCTCGGTAATATTTGTCACCAGCGCGGAGGAGTATGCCTTGCAAGCGTTTGACTGCGAGGCGGTGGATTATTTGCTGAAGCCCGTCAGCCTGGAGCGGTTGCAAAAAGCGCTGGCGCGGGTGCGCCAGCGGCTGGCGACGCAACCCGCGGCGGCGGCGGCGAGCTTCCCGCCGGCCGGTTCCTTCCTGGTCAAGACCCTGACGGAGAAGCGGCTGGTCAAGGTGAGTGAGATCGAGCGAATTGTCGCTTACGGCGAATACTCCTGGGTTTACTGGCAAGGGAACAAGAAGGGGGCCTTGCTGCGAAAATCTCTGAGGCAATGGGTAAAGGAATTGCCGGACGAGCAGTTCATTCGGGTTCACCGCCGCGCGATTGTGAACCTCGCGTGCATGGAACGTATCGAGAAACTTGCCAACCGGCGGATGCAGATCCATCTGCGCGACTCGGCGGAACCAATCCTCGTAAGTTTGCGTCTGGCTGCTACTCTCAACCGCAAGCTCAAGACCCTGCAGGGCTTTAGCGGCTGCGTAGAGGACCAGCGGGAAATGGGTGACCCTTCTTAGGTCAGTTTGCGGTGGGCGTGAGCTTCTCTGCGGCGTGCTGGAACAGGTCGGTCATATACGCCTCAGTATTCGGGCCGAACCAGCCCATCAGCCCCATTTCATAATTCATTCCCCCCTGTTCATCGCGGACGTTGTAGTATTCGTCGGGGGATAGGTATCCGAGGTAGGCCCCCGAATGGCTGGTCACCCAGAGATCCAGTCCCTTGCGCTTGGCCCACGCCTGCCACTTGACGCTGGTCTCGCCGCTGAAGTCGTAGGGCATGCCGACGAACAGGACGTCGCCCACGCGGGCCACCTGCATGCGGCCCACCGGCGGCACGCCGAACAGCTTGGCGAAGACGGGGGAGACGCGGTAATTCGGGCTCGCGGGCCGCATCTGGAACGGCGGCATGTCAAAGTTCGACACCTCGGAGACAATGTCCACGTGATCCTTGAATACGGGCTGGCCAATCGAGGAAAGCAGTTTCCTGGCTAATCCTTTCCCCATTGCCTCGGCCCGCTCCGCTGAACCGGGACCCTCCGGAGTCTTGGGCCCCATCGAGCCCACCGCACCGCCGAGATAGACTGCCATCGCCCCCGTTTCATTCTCCACCGCCCGCTGAAACTGTCCCGGATATTCACTGGTAAACTCCAGCATGCGCTGGCCAAAGACCGTGGGATGCGCGGAATAGCGCATGACATAGCAGCGCTTCCCGCCGCCCTTGTCGAGGATCAGCCAGTTCAAGGTGGAATCCACCGGGGCCTGGCGGGTTCGGTTGCGGATGTACTCGGGAACATCTACCATACCATGTGCGATACGCGCCGGCCCCATGCTGTTATAGGCATCGAGGATCGCTTGTGAAAACCGCTCTGCCAGAAACTCGACCACCGCCGGGTCATATTTGCCATAGGAGATATTGGCCGCTAGGCCCGGGGCCAGTCCGCCGGGACCGCAATGGCTGTGGCTGGTCTGATACAGCACCTGGTTGGCAGTGATCGGCGACTTCGCGGCCAGCCGTTTCTCCACCGCCGACGTGAGGTTCGGGAGTGTCTGCAGCATATCGGCGCCGACCAGTGCCAGGTAGTCTTCACCGTCGAACAGGACCACCGCTTTCACGTACAGGGGATCGTGCACGCCGGTGGAGCGTTTTTCGTTAGGCCGTCCGCCGTAGCCCGCCATCGGCGTCCCCACCTTGGGTGTCATGTCTGCTGATGCCCAGCCGGCCTGGAGCGCCTTGGGTTCCGGGGACAAATGCGTCTTCGCCACTGCCGCGTCAATGGCGGCCGCGGCCTGTGGATAATACCGCGCCTTGTATTCGCTGTCCTTGTAAACTGGCCACGGTCCGACAACCGCGACGAAGGCAACCGCCAGCACCAGGATCAGAAGCAGCAGGCCGACCAGTATCTTTTTGAAGCGCGACATGGCAAAATTCGTCCGAAGGGTATAGCTCCGGCTAATACCGACCAGGAAAGCATTAGCGGAGCAGGAACTGCCGGTGCTGTTTGAACGTGTCGCGCAGGGAGAGGGACATTTCGTCCTGGATGCCCTGCAGATCACGATACACCGCGGCATTCCTGGAATCGGGTTCGGCCGTTTCGCCGGCGTTGAGCGCCACGAACTGGTCGGTCACGTCGCCGATTGAGACTTTCTCTCCCTTTTGCAGGCGCCAGCACCAGAGCGCCTGCAAGGCCGCGCCATAGGCCGCGCCTTCGCTCACCTTCAAAGTGACGACCTCCGCGTCGAATACATCCGCCATGATCTGGCGCCAGACCTTCGACTTGGCCCCGCCACCCGTGGCGCGGATTTGGGTGGGTTTGACGCCCAGTTCCGCGAGCCGGCGCAAGCCATAGTTCATGCCCAGCGTTACGCCCTCCATCGCGGCGCGGGCGAAGTGGCCGGCCTCGAAGGTCTTCTGGTTTACGCCAAACCAGACACCCGTGCCGTCCGGCACGTTCGGCGTGCGCTCACCCTCGAAATACGGCAGCAGCAGCAGGCCCCGCGAGCCTGCCGGGACTTTGGCGGCCTCGGTGGCGAATCGTTCGTGCGACCAACCGAAATCCTCACGCACCATCTCAGTGGCGACGGTGACATTCATGGTGCAGAGCAACGGCAGCCAGCGGTTGGTGGAATCGCAGAAGGCCGCAATTTCGCCGCGCGGATCAACGACCGGCTTCTCCGCGCAGGCGTAGATGGTGCCGCTGGTGCCGAAGCTGGCGGTGATGACGCCCGCGCGGGTATTGCCGGTGCCGATGGCGCCCATCATGTTGTCCCCGCCGCCGGCGCTGACCAGCACACCCGGGTTCAAGTCGAGCTGTTTGGCCGTGGAAGGTTGCAGGGTGCCGGCGGGCCGGTCGCTGCCGGTCAGGGGCGGCAGTTTGCCGGCGAGATCGGGGTCAATCGCCGCCAGCACCGCCTCCGACCATTTGCGTTTGCGCACGTCGAGCAGCGCGGTGCCGCTGGCGTCACCGTACTCCATGGTCTTCTGGCCCGTGAGCCAGAAATTCAGGTAGTCGTGCGGCAGGAGCACAGTTGCCAGGCGTTGGTAGTTCTTGGGCTCATGCTTCTTGAGCCAGAGAATCTTGGACGCGGTGAACCCGGGCAGGACCGCGTTGCCGAGCGCGCGGATAGTCTGCTTCAACCCGCCCACCTCCTCGGTAATCTCTTCGCATTCGGCGGCGGTGGAGGTGTCACACCAGAGCTTGGCCGCGCGGATGACCTCGCCGTCCTTGTCGAGCGGCACAAAGCCGTGCTGCTGTCCGCTCACGCCGATGGCTTTGACCTCGGCGGCAACGGCTCTGGCCTGGCGCAGCGCGCGGCGGATGGCGCTGGCGGTGGCGTCGCGCCACGTGTGAGGATGCTGCTCTTTGGCGCCGGGGGGCAGGTCGGGAATCAGGTCATACTCCTGCGCTGCCGAGGCGAGGACTTTCCCATCGCGGGCGTCCACAACGAGGACCTTGGTTGATTGCGTGCCACTATCGATACCGAGTAAGAGTGTTCTCATAGCTGGTTTGGTTCAGAGATCATGCAGGGGATACCAAAAGCCCGGCGCGGGGGAAAGGACTTTGAGGGCGAAAGCGTGGTCAGGCCAGAGGAATGCCGAACCAGCCCGCAACAGCCAACCAGGAGGTCGTGGTGCAGGTATCGAGGATTTGCTGCACCAGCGGGACCTGGAGCACCAGGATCAGAATGAACAGCCCGTAGCGGGCGATCTGGTGGTAGGTTTCGTAACTCATCTCAATCATGGCGCGCACTACCTGCGAGCCATCCAGCGGGGGAATCGGCAGCAGGTTGAAGAAGCACAGCAGCAGGCTCAATCGTGAGGTGTTCAGGCAGACCTCCACCATGCCAGAGGAATGAACCATGTACCCCACGCGAGCCAAACCCATGATCGCGATGGCGAGCAGCAGGTTCATCCCCGGCCCGGCCAGCGTCACCATGATGTCGTCGGAGCGTGGGTTGCGGAAGTTGTCCGAGTTGACCGGCACCGGCTTAGCCCAACCGGCGAAGAAGCCCCCCGGCGCCAGGAAAACCATCAGCAACGGCACGACCACCGTTCCGATCGGGTCAATGTGAACCAGCGGGTTGAGCGAGACGCGGCCCTGGGAGTGAGCCGTGTCATCGCCCAATTTCCAGGCCATCCAGGCATGGCCGAATTCGTGGAAGGTCAGCAACACCAGCAGGCCCAGGTAGAGGATCAATCCGCTGACCAGTTGTCTTGGGTCCATTCCCCGGCAAGCTAGCAAGTCGCGTGCTGAGTGGACAGGGAATAGTGGTTCCTTCGCGTTTGCGGCGGGCTGCGGTTGCCAAATCCGAAGTCCGAGGTCCGAAATCCGAAGGGCATGAGCGGCTGAGGTAGAGCAGCCGTTAAGTTCATTGCCAGGCCGTGGTCCGGTCCTGGAGCCACTGCACGTCCAAGTTGTGGGGCTGAAGGAGGCTATACGGAAATTCTTCCCGATACGTGACTTTCATCGTCAAGGTCTGGGGGTCCTTCCACTTCCTGATGTCCGCATGGCCGTCGGCAAAGCTGAACGAAGCGCTGCCTCCGTGCAACGTGGTGGGACCATCCTGCCAGCAGGCTCCCCACTTCTGCCGATCCATAACCACCGCAAACGCCCCATCGTTCACACTGTCGGGATTCTCGTCGATCAACACCCACAGATTCGCCGGGGAAGGATAAACGATGTCCGAGAGGTTCATATAGGTCCTCCATGGCGGCGAAGGCGTCCAGCCTCTCCCCGAGGTCGCGGGTCGGATCATCTGGTTCATCGCCGTGGTCCTGGTCCGCGGAACGACATGAAGACCTTCCACGGCCGTGCTCTGGTCCGCCGGGCATTTGTAAACGGCTGGTTCCTTCACGTATGGCCCTAGTTTGGCGTCGAGCAGAAAGTTGATGTTTGTGTTGTCCGGGTTGTTCGCCCTGTAGTTCAGCTTGCCCAGCACCCAGTCGAACGCGCCGGCGAGCTTCCCATTCTGGTCATGCGGGTACATTACCCACCCCAAGCCGAGCTGGCGCTTGTTGTTGAGACAGGCGATCGATTGCGCCTTGATTCTGGCGGCCGATCGTGCCGGCAGCAGCAGGGTTGCCAACACAGCGACCACAACAATGACCAGTAGCAATTCGGTCAGGGTGAAGCCGGCTCGCGCTTGATCGGTGTCATTGCTCGTAGAGGAATGGTCCATCAAAGGGTCCTCAGCCAGGACGGCACAATCAAGGTAAACGGTATGACCGCCGCGCCCCGGTCATGGAGACGCTGGTTTGGACGTAGGTGGTGAAACTAATGGCCAGCAGGCGGGCCGTTGTCGATATTGCCATCTGTTTCTTCATGGCGCCAATTTAATTCAGGCGGGCATTCTTCTGTCTCCGCCAAGACGGGTCAACCACTTTCGTCACCGCAACCACTCCAAGCCACCCCCCGCCGCCAGACCCGGCAACAAAGCAGCCGGCCAGTTCATCGCCCATTGGCCGAGCCCGGGAAGCCCCACAGGCTGTTCTTGTTGGGATCGGCCAGCAGATCGTAGTATTTCTTCCATCTTATGAACTCCACATGTCCGTCCATGATACCCATGACGGCTCCGTCGCCGTGCCGCTTGGAGAGCCCTTCACCCGGTGAACTGCTGGCGTCATTGAAGTTATTACTCACAGTTTCGTCGGGCTCCCAGAACAACATGTCCATGGGCTTCATGTCGGTGGACTTGTAGGTACGCCCCTCCACGCCAGCGCCCCATTCAAAAGCTCCGGATCCGTTGATGACCGCGCCGTTCATTACGTGGCTGTTAAACTTAATGAAGCTCGCTACCCAGGCACCGGTGTTGGTCTTGTGAGCGGGACACCAGTACATCTTCCAGTTCATCAGGTAAGGATAACAGCTCAGGTAGTGGGGCGGGCGTCTCGCCTGCCGTAGCGGGCGTCTCGCCCGCGTGGGGACCGAGGGCGAGACGCCCGCCCCACTACCTGAGCTGTTACGTTTAGTTTGCTTACAGGCATAGTAATCATCTTTGCGCAGGAGACTGGCGATCAGGGCAAACCGCCTTGTCCCACTTCGTTGGTCTAATCTTCAGTCACAGCCTTCGTCACTGGATTCACGGGCCAGCTTGCTACATTCTGGGCCGATAGAGCCACGGTGGGACCGTCGATGGGAAAAAGGCCCGCCGTTGCCGGCGGGCCTTCGATAAACCAGCTATGCAGTTGTAGTTCTAATTCCCCAGCACCTGGTAGAAAGCCTGGTCGCCCGAATCCGAGTAGGTTGTGCTGGAAGTGGCTATGCCCGTTTGCACGTTACCCCAAGTCCCCTTGATTGTGCTCCGCTTCTGGAGCGAGAACGGAGCTGTGCCGCCGGTCCAGGTAATGGTCACATTTGACCCGTTGCGCGTGACCGAAGTGATCTTGATGGGCTGTTGCAGGATTACGGGATCGGAGAAGTTCGAGGTATGCACTCGACCATTGTGGGTGCCGATGGGATCGGCGGAGTAATTAGCCGTAACTGTGATCTGCGTGCCGGGCGCCAACCCGAGTGCCTCGGCCTTGAAATTGAAGCTGCCGACGCCTGGGTCACGATCCAGCGGCCCGTTATCCACGAACGTGCCGAGGTAGGTCTTGCCCTGCGGGAAGCCGTTCGTAGAAATGAAGTCCAGACCCAAATCCTGCTCAAAGAAGAGCGCGCCGTTGACCCAGCTTTCCGGGTCGAGCACGTAAACGTCAACGAAGATGTTGGAGTACGCGCCACCGTTAGTGGAGGCACACGTGCCGATGATATCGCCGGTCGTGCTGCTGACGGACAAGCTGGGGAGGATGCCCGCGGCCGTGGACATGAAAGGCGCCGAGTAATTGGTGAAGGGCGTCAGGAGCGAGAAATTACCGTTGGCGTACTTATAGGGAAGCAGGTCGTTGCCGACCGTAACGTTGCCACGGAAGGACATCCGCACGCCCGCGTTCATACCGCCGAAATTCTCCGTACCCGTGCCATCGAAAACGGTCTCCGGGGTGGTGCCAGCAGGTGTGGGGAATTGCGTCTCGAATGGATAGTTGTTGAAAAGCAGGTTGGCTTCCAAGGCATCGCTGACACCGTCGAAGTCCGAACCGAAACGGACGGTGCCCGTGTTGTTGAAACTGGAAAACACACAGATCGCGTTGGTGAAGCGAGTCACGCCATCCACCGCGACGCCGAAGTAATTGCCGGCAAAGACAATGTTTGTGCCGGTGCCGGGGTTGTAGAAGGCGTCGAAGTAAATATATCTGGAGGTATTAGCGGGGTTATGAGCAGGATTCGCACTCGCACCACCAAAAACATTACCCTCCTGGTCATCGTTGACACCATCGCCATCGGTACCAACCTGGATATTGTCACCTTGCCGGGCGAGAATGATCAGGGCGGCATCTGCGGCCATTAGGGTATTGGCATTGGGCAAATAAGAGACGTCGAAGTTGTGCATGCCATCCGGCAGGACATTAAAGAAATTACCGCAAAGCCGGTAGTTCAGGCCCGTGAGATTAGCGGCCGTGACCCCGAGGAAAACATTGAATTCAGCGCGCGGATTCGCCGAGGCGACGGCCACACCGATGGTGCCATCCTGTGCGTAATTAACGAGAGCAGTGTTAACGGCACGGTTGCGTTGCATGCCGATGGCATACTCCGGCGCCGCGAGCTGGCCGTCGGGCAGGTAAACCGGTTGCCCCGTCGCCGGGTCCAGGCCAGACCAGCAGCCACTCACGTGCCAGTGTCCCGCGTTGGCAAAAGGCCAAGGCTGCAGATCAGGCTGATCGGCCATGAAGGCGATTCCGTATAAGGGACCCGGGGTGCCTCCGACGGTCGCCGTGGCCATGCCCTGGAACGCGAGACCCTTGAACCAGTTATTGGTGCCACGGAAGACGGCGAGGATGGCGTAGTCGTTTCCATTAAACCCGGGGTGGGCAAAGCCGGCGTATCCCGCAGCGGCTTGAGCCTTGGCCACGACCGCCAGTCCATTCCCGTTGGTTGAACTCAGAACGATCTTGAGCTGGGCATTGTTGGCAGCATGAATCGGATTGGAATTGGCGAGCGCCCCCGGTTGGGTATAGCCGTCGATGATGATGTTTTGATTTGTGATAATTGGGTAGCCGTTGACGGGAGTCAGCAGGTAATGGACCCCTGCGCCAGGGATATTGAATTGAATGGTGTCGCCGTCCGCGAGGTTGGCAATGGCCGTCACCAGGTTCGTTACCCCGGGATTGAAGTTGGTATTGTCTTCGTTGTTAACGGTGATGATCTTGGATTGCGCTGAACCTGCCAGGAGCAGGCCGGAGGCCAGGACAAGGTTGTATGCGAGTCTTTTCATGCTTTTCATTATTTATGCTGTAGCTAATTGTAATTGTAAGGGGCCAGCATCGCATGAAACTGGAGGAGCCGACTACTGCCCTTTAGGGAAGGGTCCTTCAAAGGTCTGCCGAGCCGGTTAGGAAAAGGTCGGGGCGTCCTTGAACAGACGCGCGTCTTTAAGTTGGCTCAATTGCACGCGGACATTATGGGCCAAATCCTCGCGCTCCGGCTGCCTGGGCAAGGCGAACCGGGGGCGGACTTCACGTCAGCTCTGCCGTCGGGTCCGCTCTCGGGCGTTCCGCGCCAGGGCCCGTTCGATGGCCTTCAACAACTCCGCGTTCGATTCATGCTTGCCCAGAAAATCCTCAGCGCCATGCCGCATCGCCCGCACGGCGTCCTGAACCTCACCCTGGCCCGAAAGAAAGATGATGGGCAGCGGGTTCGCCTGTTTCGCCACGGCATCCTGAACGTCGAAACCAGTCAAGCCCGGCATCTGCAAATCGAGAATCAGGCAGCCAGGGCCGACCGAAGGCAGTATTGTAAGAAACTCGGTTGGCGAGCTGAAAGCTTCCGCAGCATAACCAGCAGCGCGCAGGAACCGCAACACAACGGAAAGGTAGGAAGGATCGTCGTCCACGAGGTAGATTATAGGTCCCGCGGAAGTCATTACCTCAAGTAGTTAGTGCAGTACATCTGCCGAGGCTTGTAGCACACGACGGGGTAAATCCGCTACAGCCCTTTAGGGAAGCACGACGGGGCGGCAACTGAGCGCCGATTAATCCGGAGGAACCAACGATTGCCCTTTAGCATAGCCCAAGCAGGTCCTCCCGAGCAAAGGTTAGCGGAGGAGTTGGCCGTCCTTGATCAGGCCGGCCTCATGCAATAATTGCATCACTTCGGCCACGGATTTGACCCGCAACTTGGTGGTGATCGCGGTGCGGTGCAGCTTCACGGTGCGCTCGTTGAGGGTGAGATCGGCTGCGATCTGTTTGTTCAACTCTCCGCGGACCACATGGCCTAACACCTCACGCTCCCGCGGCGTGAGGGTATTGAAGAGCCGGCGGATTTCGTGCCTGCGCGCCCGCTGCGTCCGCTCCCGGGCATCGCGGTCCAGCGCCCGATCGATGGCATTGAACAACTCCTCTTTCGAACAGCGCTTGGCCAGAAAGTCCTCGGCCCCGTGGCGTATGGCTTGCACCGCGGTGGGCACCTCGCCATAACCCGTCAGGAAGACGATCGGCAACGGATGCTCCCATTTCGCGATGGCTTCCTGCAGCTCCAACCCGTTGAGACCGGGCATTTGCAAGTCGAGCAGGACGCATCCCGGGCTCACTCCCGTTGATTCTTTGAGAAACTCCTCGGCCGAGCTGAACGTCCGCACCAAATACCCGGAGGCGCGCAGCAGCCGTGTCACGGCGACCAGGAAAGAGGGGTCGTCGTCAACGACATGTACAATAGGCTTGGCGGCAGTCATCGAGTGGCGCTACGCCGGAATATCGGCAGGGTGAACCGGAAGCAGGCACCGCCGCAAGAACGATTTTCCGCCCAAATCCGCCCCCCAAGCGCCTCGACGATGGTCCGGGAAGTCGCCAGCCCCAGCCCCAGCCCGCTCGGCTTCGTCGTAAAAAAGGGTTCGAAGAGGCGCGGCAGTTTGTCGCCGGGGATACCCGGCCCCGAATCACTCACGGCCACCTCGACTGCTCCCCGCTCCGCCAGCCGAGCGCTCACCAGCAGTCGGCGGTCATGCGGCGGTGTGTCTTTCATCGCGTCCATGGCGTTGAGCATCAGGTTGAGCAATACCTGCTGCACATGGACACGGTCTCCCTGTACCATCGGCAGATCCGAAGGTATTTCGAGCTCACAGCCTACTTTGTGAACGACGGCGGCGGCACGAACGAACCTAAGCGCTTCCTTTGCTATCTCGTCCATCGCCAACGGATTCGATTCCGGGCTGCGCCGTTTGATCAAGCCCCGCATTCGGTCAATGACCTCGCCGGCGCGCAGATTGTCTTTGAAGATATCCGCCATGATGGCACGCACCTCCGCGTAGTCTGGCGGATCGCGCTGCAGGAACAGCTCCGCGGCTTCCACATTCCTCCGGATCGCCCCCAACGGCTGGTTCAGCTCATGGGTCAAAGCCGAGGCCAGTTGACCCACAGCCGAAATCCGGCCCGCGTGGGCCAATTGCTCACGGTGCTCTCGCAAAGCGCGCCGGGTTTGCAGCGCGCGAAATCGTTGCACCAGCAGGGCAATAACGAGCCCTGTTTGGAGCACCAGCGCGACCAGCGCAATCAGCACTGCATCTCGATGCTCTTCCCACAAAGTCGGCGGACGGAAACGCACCTCGCTCGCGGGCGGCACACGACTGTCGTCGAGCCCCCACCGCTGCATTTCTCGCCAATCAAAGATCAGCCGGTGTTGAGCGCTTTTAATCACCGGAACGGATTGCGCGCTTCCCGCCCGGATCGCCAACACCGCGCGCTGGGCCACTTCCGCCCCTAAACCGGAGTAAACGACGCAGGCACCGCCCACGGTGCCGAAGCCGATGAAGATGTCTTCGCAACTAAAAATGGGCGACCGTGAAACCGAGCTAAGTTCTGCCAGGGCGTCCCTTTGCGTGAGCACCTGGTATCCCTCCTCCATCCGAACCGAATGGTACAGAACGATCGTTTGCACCGGCAGCATGGCCACACGATGCTTGGTTTCCGCCAAGGTCAGGCCTCTCAATGGGATGCATTCGAACCCAGTGGACGCGAAACGCTCTGCCTGGGCCTGCAGTTCCTTGTAAACGAACAGAGAACCCTGGTCACTGGAGACCAATGCGATCCGCCGCGCGTCCGGGCACAGGCGAATGGCCGCCTCCAGCGTGCTCCCGGGGTCAATGTCGATCGTTACCCCGGTAAGATTCGTCTGCCCGGCCAAACGCCTGGCGGCCTCTTCGTCGAGGCCGGTGAAGATAATCGGCACTTGCGGCCACAATGCGGGCCGGACTTCAAGCATGTAGTCGAGCGAATTGGGGTCCAGGGCTATGATGGCCGCAAGCTTGCGCCCGCGATACTTCGTGTTCAACTGGGTTGTGAAGGTCTTTCGGTAACCCGGCTTGTCGTAGAGGTCGGTATCCAGATGTTCCGTACTCAGTTCATACTTGCCGCCCGGATTTCTTGCCAAGGCTTGCCGCAGCCCAGATAGAAAGGCGTAGTGCGCCGGCCGCCCGCCGCCCTCCTGATCCAGAATCAGGACCAAATCGGTGTTTGCCGCAAGGGCGGAAGGAGCCACTACGGCAACGTGGATGCCGAGCAGGCCGGCGATCATAATCCGGACCCACCGGGCGAATAATCGTCCTGGGCACATTACTGGGGATGATGTTTGAGCGGACTGACGTCCGCTGCTACTCCCAAAAGCTGCCGAGTCTGCTCCCTCTCCCCTTCCGAAGGGGAGAGGGCTGGGGTGAGGGGTTTCTCCGTGTCGTCTATCCTGCGTCTTGGCAGTATGTGGATGATGGCAGCGGTGCCGGCTACGCGTCGAGAGTACCTGCCGGGAGGTTTCGTGTCCCACCCCGCCTTCACGAACCTTCCCGTGCAAGCGGAAAACTCGCGAGTGGACTGCATGCATCCCAGAATAATAGGCCCCCCGGCACCCGCAAGATGAAACGAGAAGCTGCGCGCCGTGTTGTTGTTGAGACCGGCGATCGATTACGCCTTGATTCTGGCGGCCGATCGTGCCGGCAGCAGCTCGTCTGCCAAGGCAGCGACTTTACTTGTCAATCACGAGTTCGTCGCGAAGTCTTGCGTCGCTGTCGTAGGCGCGATACTGCAGCCGATTGGGGTTAGTCTGGATGGCGAGCACTTGGAACGTGAGGACGTTGGTCATGCCGAACTCCGTGTAGTCGTGCTTTCCTTGCGCGTAACCCTTCGTGCCGGAAACTGAGATGACATAGACGGTTCCTTCCTTGGGACCGGGCATGCGTTGGCCGGCTCGCAGTGGATAAGTGCGAAGGTAGGCGTGGTCGTGCCCCTGGAGGACCATGTCCACGTGATATTTGTCGAACAGGGGTGTCCAGGCGGCGCGCAACTCCACATTCTCCTGGTTGCCACCGGAGGAATAAGCGGGTTGGTGGAACATCACGAACTTCCACAGGGCCTGGGTCTGCGACAGCTTATGCTCCAGCCAGGCGGTCTGTGAGGCCGGATCCAGATTGCCGTCGAGAATGACGAAGAGCGCTTGGCCATATTCGAAGGCGTAGGCGCGCCCAGGTTCGATCCCTTTGGGTCCGTTTTTGGGCAGCGTGAATTCCTTCAGGTAAAGCTCTGGCCTGCGCCCTTGGCACTCATGATTACCGATCGCGGGCACCAGCGCGCGGCGGTCGTAGATCCCTTGGGCATGGTAGAACAGGCTGTCCCATTCGCCGCGGTCGGTCCCTCGGCTCACCAGGTCGCCAGACATGAGGTAGAAGGCGGCTTCAGGGTGGGTGCGAAAAGCGTTGTGAACGAGCTCACCCCAGCGATCAAAACCATTTTGCGCGTCGCCCAGGTACATGAACGTGAATGGTCGCGCCCTGGCCGGGGCGGTCGCGAACTCCGCCGGTGCCGTCCAACCGGCTTCGCGGCCGTCCCCCACCGAATAGACGTAGGTCGTTCCCGGCGCCAACCCGCGCAGCACCGCCGTGTGCCGGCGGATCACCGGGTCGTTCAGCAAAGTGGGCGTTGCCAGCGTGGTGGCGGTGGCACGCGCTGACTTTGGTGGATTGACGGGGTTATTGCCGGGCTTTTCCTGATATCGGACGTAACCGTGTTTGACCTGGGTGCTGGTGCGCCATTGGATGGTCTGGGAAGTGCGCGGATCCTCGCTCCAGGTCAGCACAACTTGATCGGGCTGCTGCGACGCTGGATATTGCGTCACGCGGAACACGTTCACGAGCTGAGCGTCCATTTCGAGGTCAGTATCGGTGCGGATCAGGATCTGGCCCTCCAATTCGGGCGGCACGGAGGCCAGGACAACCGACTGATCGACGTAAGGCTCCGCGCCCGCCTTGAAAGTTGTCAACCGCAGTTGCCCCGGGTAGAGGTCGCTCACTTTGATATTGTCGCCGGGCACTACCGGCGCGAGCGTCACCAGGTAGTGGTCGCAGTCCCAGCTCAACGCATGGATTCCCAACCCCACCGGCCCCGCAGCAAAATCCTTCTGCCAAGCGTCATACACCACCTTGCCGTGCTTGAGCGTGGTGGTCGTTGGCTCAAAACCTCGTGCGCGCAACCAAAATGGTTGCGCGCCCAGACGCGCATCGCGCAGCACCGTCACACGCACCGGCCGGTTCACCCGGAAGCTCAGGTGTTTGGTCGCCAGGACCTCGCGCTCCTGCGGCGTGAGGAATTTCTCGGCCTGTGCCGGGGTGAGTTTCTGCAACTCATTCGTCGGCATTTCGCGCTGAAGACGCGTGATCACCCGGGCAACCGTGTCGCGGACCAACAGATTACCGCCCGGCTGGGCTTGGAGCGGGGCGTTCGTGCCGGCCAGCAACAGCAAAACCAGAACCGGCGGGAGATATAGCTTTTTCATGTGCGCGTGCTTGATACCAATGAAGGTGAGGCAAAGGCCCGCTACCCTCTCCTGAGCAAAAAAGGCTCGCCGTTTCCGGCGAGCCTTCGAGATGCAACTTTTGACGCTTGCCTATGGGAGCGTCACCGGTAGCGTACACAGCGTCGTCATGCCGGCGACCGGGGCGGCGATGCGATAGAAGCGCGCGCTGGCGTTATCGGTGATCGTCGTCGTGTTATTGAGCGTAACGCCGGCCGTCGTATAGGGGCCGGTGACGGCACTGGCGCTCTGCACATTGAAGAAGCCAGCGGGACCACCAGACAACGCTGGTTGTATCCCTGAGACGCCGGTATCATGCGTGCCGAGGGTGTAGGGGCCACCATTATCACCCGTCCAGGTCAGGGTCGTGCTGTTACCTGTCCGGGTGGCGCTCGTGATGTTCGGACGCGCAAAGCTGCTGTAGGTGATGGCGGCGGTGACCTTCGTGCCATGAGCCAAACCCAGCCCGCTTATATCCAATGCGAAGGCACCGGACGCCGGGTTCGGGATCAGGAAACTCCCCAGGTAAGTTTTGCCCTGGACGAAGCCGGACGGGAAGGAAGGTAAGGCGAACGGTATGCCGTTGGCCAGACCTAGCGGATCAGGCACATAGAGGTCCAGGACCAGGTTGGTGAAGCCGTGGCTCGGAGGCAAAAATGTTCCACTGAGGGTGGAAATGGTGCTGCTGCCGGCCAGGACGGGAATGGAGGCATCGGGGACGACGGGAGCCGCCGCGTAGGCCACGAAGTTGCTCCACCAATTTACGAAACGAGAAGCGGTAGAGTCGTCGGGATTAAACAACGGGTAGTTGTTCACCATCACATTCCCGCGCGCACTGAACCACGCATTCGTTATGGCGCCAGGGCCGCTGTTCAGCGCCTCTTGGATGGACGATGGCGCATAGCCGAGCCCCATGTCCGGGTTGTTGTTATAGACAATATTAGCTTCCAAATCATCGCTCACCCCATTGAAGTCGGAACCAAAGCGGATCTGGGAGCCTTGGTTCATCGCGAAGTTGGCGAGATTGTAGGAGCAATGGGGGAACGGGGTGCCATGAATGTCCACGCCGAATCGGTTGCCGGCGATAATGTAGGTTTTCACGCTGGTGTTATACATGTCAAGCACAGTTGGCTGATTGACGACTCCCCCCGCCCCGTCGATCGGTCCGAATTGGTTGCCCTCCCAAGCGTCATTGACCCCATCACCATCGGTGCCGATGTACGTGGGCTCCGTGTCATCGAAACGGCCCCATTCGATGAATCCATGCTGCCATGTGCCCCAATCATATAGGCCTAGCGGTGCGGAAAATTGCGAGGGGTTCCAAGCCGTTACGCCATCGGGCATGATGCCGACGCGGTTGCCGGTGAATCTTTGGCGAATGCCGACGCCGTCCACCTGGTAGCCGCCCCCGACGAACACATTAAACTCGGCGGCCGGATTGGTGGATCCCGGGGCCACGCCGATGATTAGGCCGTTGTTGGGCAGGGAGGGACGGCGACTATCGTTCACATCCCGACATCGGTAGTGTGTAATCCAAGAGTAGGCGCCCCCGATTTTCGACAAGTCGTTCGGGTAAGCCGGGTCAATGCCGAACCAGCAGCCCGAAACGTGGCCATGGAAATCACTGCCGCTGGCGTAGGCCTGAAGGGTTCGCACCTGCGCCTCGGTGTAGATGGTCTGGTCGTGATCATAGTCACGGGCAAAGCAGATGCCCTTTTGGACCCAGCCATTTTGGCTGGAGCCGAAGGTGCCGAAGAAGGCGAGGCCACGGATCCACACGTTGGTGGAGCGGTAAACCGCCAGGAGCGCCCGCTCGCTCTCGCCGAAACCGTTGCGTAGTACGTTTGTCTCACCCGTGTTATCAATGGGCGGGACGGTGTTGTTCGTGGTATAACTTGGACTAAACATGTTGATATCGTTGGCATTGCGTCCATCAATGACGATTTTGATGACCGCGTTGTTGGGTTGGGTCATCGAGCCGGTATTCGGCGAGCACCCCGGCTGGGTATAGCCGTCAATCAGCAGATTGTTCAGCTTATGGATAATGGGAAAACCGCCGGGGGGCTCCATAAAATAATACGGTCCCGCCCCGTTAACGCCGCTATCAATGTTGAAGGCGATCGTGTCGCCCGGATGACAGTTTGTGAGCGCCCAGTAAAAGGTCCCGGGCGCGCCGATGTTGCTGGCGCCGTCATCGACGACGGTGACGGTTACCGTGCCGGCGGCGGCGCTGCCGATCATAGCGGCGAGGGCGATGGTGGTGAGGAAGGCTTTTTTACAACACCGAATAGGCGCTGCGAAACCAATGTGTTGGGTGAGTTTTCTCATATGTTTTCAGTTGCGATTTTGCGAGTTGCGGTTTTCTATCATTGATCGGAATTGACTTTATTAGTCGGCTGATGCTATTCGATGATGGTGAATTGTCATGTCATCCAATCAGACGACAGGCCGGCAGTCCGGAGGCTCGACTGGCGCCACTATTCATAGCCAGTCGGCTGGCGTCCTCGTGGCCTTACCGAAGTCATCTGCTTGCGTTTGCCGGGTGGTGGCTGGATGCCTCGCATTGATGGGGATCATCGCGACTGGGCGGGCCGAGACGCATCAACCGCTCGTTAAGATTTGGCGCGTGAGAGAGGCGGGGCGCATCTTTTATAGCCCCGGGATGACCAACCTCATCCGAGGTGGCAAGCTGAGGTTATCTGGCTCCGAGCACGTGGAATTCACGTTCTCGGCGGTGGAGGACGCCAAAGACCAGCCCCTACGGCTGCGGTACAAGCTGGAGGGCCGGGATCGGGACTGGCAGGAGGCGGGGGGCGAGATGCAACTCCTGGTGCTCGCTCATGGCGAGTCTGGTCGAGTCCTTTCCTACGTCACTTTCAAGATGGTTGGCGAATCGGCGGGTTGGCGGGGGGCCGTGGAGAAATCGGAGTTTAATCAGCGACGTGAATCGCTCACCTTGCCTGCCGGAGCGAAAGTGATGGAGGTGTTGCTGATTGCAGGGGATTGGAACCTTTTGGGCACGGCGGCCATCGCCGATTTCCGCGTGTTCCGGCAGAATGCCACCGACAAGGCGGAGAACATCTGGCCAGATCCAACGGTGGAGGAGGGCACGAACCTGAACTCACCGCAGGGACAGCCGCGCTACTGGTCGCGTGGCAGTTTTGGCGCGAGTATGGCGCGCGTTCTGACGTTGCACCCGCCAGCGCAAGGACATGCCCTCGTCATCGCGGACGATGACATCCACATTTCCCCCAGTTGGCAAGCCGACCTGCGGCTGGGGTACACGGTTCGAGCCGGCGATACCCTCACGCTTGAATGGCGGGAGGCGTTTTCGCTGGGCATCGGGGGACGCCGGTTGGCCATCTTCGACTCGTTGCCGCCCGCGGATTACGTTTTCCGAGTCCGGGCGGTCACCCCGGAGGGGGAACCGATTGGGGCCGAAACGACATTGGCCTTCTCGATTCCGCAAGTGTTCTGGAAGCGGCCTGCCGTAATCGCCTTTGGTCTCGCGGCCTTCGGTCTCGTTGGCGCGGCCATGGTCCGAACGGTGACGAGGCGTCGGTTGAAAGCCCAGTTGGACAAGGTGGAACGGCGGCGGCGAATCGAGCGCAACGGTTTCGGTCAACGAAGACGGCACCGTGGTCGTGGCGACCGGCAGCCCCGACATCGGCGGTTCGCGCGCATCGATGGCGCTGATGGCCGCGGAAACGCTCGGCATCGATTACGACCGCGTGCGGCCGATTGTCGCCGACACCAACTCGGTCGGCTATACGCAGGCCACCGGCGGTTCGCGCGTGACCTACGCGACGGGCAAGGCGGTGATTGATACCTGCAATAGAGTCATCAACGAATTGTGTCTGCGGGCCGCGAAAATCTGGAAGATCGACGTCGCCGACGTCATCTGGGAGGACGGCTCTGCGCGGCCTGCCGGCAACAAGGCCGGTGCGTTCGAGCCGCTGTCGTTAAAAGCAATTGCCGCGCAGCGGACTGCCACCGGCGGCCCGGTTACGGCCTCCGCCGCGGTCAATGATGGCGGTCAGGCACCGGGATTCTCGGCGCAGTTCTGCGATGTCGAAGTCGATCCCGAAACCGGCGCCGTGAAAATTCTGCGCTGGGTCGCTGCGCAGGACGTCGGCCGCGCCGTGCATCCCGCCTACGTCGAGGGTCAGATACACGGGGGTGTCACTCAGGGTATCGGCTGGGCGCTGAACGAGGAATACATCTACGACAAGGATGGCCACCTCAGCAACGCGGGTTTTCTCGACTACCGCATGCCGGTGGCATCGGACGTTCCAAATATCGAAACCATTCTGGTTGAGGTGCCGAACCCGAATCATCCATACGGCGTCAAAGGCATGGCCGAAGCCAACATCGTGCCGCCGATGGCGGCGATGGCCAATGCGATCAACAATGCCATCGGCAAGCGGCTTACCGACTTGCCGATGTCGCCGCCGAAAGTGCTGGCGGCGCTGTAGAGCGGCCGCCATTCCAGTTCTCTTTTTTAGCGTGCCGCACTAATTCGAATCGCGTCGTTCAAGCGCGGCACCATTGAAAATCTCCATTGGCACCTGAGTGAGGCGTTTTGCCAAGTCATGTCCGTTCGCGCCATCATGAAAGACATTGAGGGCAGGAGTCACGATATCCGTGCGGATTGAGCGCACGATCAGACAGCCCGCGCGGAAAATGCGCAACGCTTACCCCTGCGTGCGGGAATTGACGTCGAGTACGGTGAGAGCAGTGCGCAGCGGATTGCGCGCCCCGCCAACGATTCCGGAGCCTTGAATTGTTTAAGGCAGGGCGCCCGGATCGTCCCCCGCGGATCCAATCCTTGGGAATGCAAGCACGGTTGATTGG
>Ga0118677_10005982_pt1 | contig 20934 bp, 12 predicted proteins | sample AliMusrvi5mmetaG_FD_86154 | JGI IMG/M metagenome (GOLD analysis project Ga0118677, IMG submission 86154)
TGGAGGTGGTTATTAGCCGCTGCCGGAGACCAGAGCAGGATAAATTTTGCCCCTAAGGATTGATGGAGTTGATGGGCTGTCTCAGCAAACATGGAGGCAGCCCAACGTTGGGAGGGTTTACGCGCGCTGAGATGGAGACCAATAATGGGGGCCTTCAGTGTCTGCCAGGTCAAGGGAAGGGTGGACTTGATCTTTGCAACGGCATCGGGATTTGGAGTCAGTCGTGCACTCGGAGTTTCAAACTTCAGACCCATCCGCACGAGCTGATGGCAGCACTGTTCGACATGATGAGATCCTCCTGCGGTATCTTCCTGATCACGGATCAGGATCTTCTTTGCGCCGATCCATCTTGCGAATCGAATGGCGCTACGCTGAGGCCCTCCGGGTAGGAGGATCCAGTCGAAGCGTTGACGCCGCAAGTTCCAGATCGTCATGAGGCGGTTCCAAAAGATACAGATGGCACTTTCACCCGGCTCCAGATGTTTCGCCTTCGTGTAGGAGAAGAGGGCATCGATATCGTGGTTCCCTTCCATCACGGCCATGTTGTATCGGGTGACGAGTGCCGCAATATAGGCATTGGGAAGCTGCTCCCGCAAGGCTCGGATAAGCGGCGTCGTGCAGACCAGGTCGCCGATGTTATCGCGGCGGATAATCAGGATGCGGGGTTGTTTTTCCGGAGTGTCCAAGGAATAGAGATCCAACACCTCCAGCCCTCCGAAGGGAAATGTTTTTACGTTTTCCTTTTCCTATGGGGTGGATCGCAGGCGGCCCACCCCTAACCGAAAGCTTCTAGCCTTTCTTGCCTAGGACTTGGTAGCGGCGCCTAGTTCGGAGATTAGGCTCTCGAGGGCAGCCTTACCCTTCTCCGGCTTGTACTTGCTACTGCGAAGGGAGGAGATCCCCTTGTCCAGCGTCTTGTCAATGATGGTCCAGGTGGCCTCGTCCTTTGGCTTGAGATCAGACTCTTTTGCATCCCATGCGGTTTCAAGATCGGTCAACTTGGTGACCATCTCTTCCTTCTTACCGGCGTTGAGCGCATCAAGGGTGGCCGTTGCCAATGTCTTGAACTCAGCTGTCTCAGATGCGGTGTAGACTTGGGCGGGAGTCCCCTCTTCCTTCTTCGCCTGAAGGTTGAGTGAAAGGGCCAGGATGAGGAATGCAACCGCTGGGAGCAGCTTGTTGATCATGGTGGTGGATGGATTTTTCATGGTGTTGGGTTGGTTGTTTTTAGGTTTGAAATATGGGAAGTGAATGTCGCGATGATGAATCGTTGAAGAATCGAGGAGTCGAGAAGACTTTGCAGAGTATTTCCTTAATGAGCCTTTTTAGCCGCCCGTTGGGGGAAGAGGTAGATGCAGGCCGCCATGAATACTAGAAGAACAGCGGATGCCGCAAATCGGCTCAAGGCAAGGCCTCCATGGTCGTGTGGTTTGTCGAGGAAATCACCCAAGACAGCTCCGAGCGGACGCGTGAGGATGAAGGCTGCCCAGAATAGGAAAACTCGGGAGATCTTGGTCGTGAAATAGGCGACTCCCAGAAGGGCAAGAAGTCCCCCAAAGATCGCCGCGCTACCGAGGTAGCCGAGGCTCTGCGTGTCCGCTGTCCAGTCCCCCAAAGCAGTTCCCAAGGTTTGCGAGAACATGATGGTCACCCAGTAGAACATTTCCGTTTTGGGATTGCTGATGCTCTCTACCGAGACCGTTCCCATCGTCCTGTGCCAGATAAAGAGCGATAGGAGAAGGAGTCCAAGGAGAAGCGACGCCCCCCCTGTGTAGCCGATATGCAGGGAGCGGTCGGCGAAGTCGGCCAACGTGGTGCCCACGGTCGTTGTGGCGACGATGGTGACCCAGTAGAGGGTCGGCAGGAACTTCTTGGCCTTGATCTGTGCCACAACAGCGACAACGAAGATGGCAGCAAAGATGATCGTGCTGATCAAGTAACCCAGATTCAGGGACATGGAGACGGCATCTCCTGCGGTCTCACCAAGGGTTGTCGCGGCGATTTTGATGACCCAGAAGAGGAGCGTGATTTCCGGGACTTTGCTAAGAGTGTTCTTTTGTTCGGGGTTCATGAGTTTTGCTGAATTGATTGATTCGCGGCGAATTACGAAAGAATTACGAAAGAATTGGGAAAGATAACGCCGGAGGCTAGGCCTCCGGCGCCTGGATTTCGTGGATAGGGGTAATTTTACCAGCCTTTTTCCTTTTTGTCGGCTGCGGCCTCTTTTTTCTGATCCTTTGCGGTTTCCTGTTCGTTTGAGACAATCGCTCCTGTCACGGCATCCACCATGATTTCGGTGATTGTGGTGGTGCCGGGTTTGCTGATGTCAAACGACCAAACCAGCTTACCGTTTTCTTTTTCAAGTTCAGCGTCTTCCTTGAGGGTGCCGTTTGGCACGGCGGCAAGGGCGGACTTGGTTGCGCTGGCCTTGCTGACCTTAGCCTGTGGGAGCAGGGCCGCCATCGCAGATTGCTGATCTTTTGAAGAGGGACTTTGGTTGATGTGTTGGCAGTGATAAGAACAAGCCGTAGAGACGTTGCATGTCGCCAAGGCAGCCAGTGCTAGAAGAGACGTGAGGATTTTGGAGTGTTTCATGATGAGTGTGATTTCGATTTGGTTTGGGTGAACTGCAGCATCTCTCTTTACAAGGGCGCTGGAGAAAAACCCGAAGTTTATAATGACAATTCGTTCATCTTGAAGAAGGTGGTTGCTCCATAATGGCTCCCGTGATCCCCTGCGGTCATGAAACAAAACCTCCTCTCCCTCGTGGTTCCGTTGATGCTTGGAGCCCTTTTACAAACCGCGGCACAAGCTGCACCTTCCCTCATCGCGGGGAAACCGATTCCGCTGCCAGGAACATCGGGACGGTTCGACTTCATACGCATGGATCCGTCGTCGGAGAGGCTCCTCCTGGGACATGCCGGCAACCACTCCTTTGATGTCTTTGACATCAAGTCCGGCAAGCTTCTCAAATCGTTCACCGGTTACGATGCCGCCGACGCAGGATCTGATGCAGTAAGGGGGTTCTATTACGCAAGCTGCAGCGACCCCGCGCGCCTGCTGATGGTTGATTCCTCAAAACTGGAAGTGGCTGGGGAAGTGCCCCTTCCCGCTAATTCCGACCTGATGGGGGTAAACCCAGTCACCGGAATGGTTCATGTCTGCGACGACACGGCCCCAAACCGCTGGGTGATCGACCCCTCCACCAAAAAGATCGATCACACGATTAAGTTTGAAGGTAGCGGCATGGAGGATGTTGCTTTCTCGGCTGACGGGAAGCTGGTCTATCAGGCGATTAAAGGAACAGGCAGCATTGCGGTCTATGATATCGAATCGCAAAAAGTCACTGCAACTTGGCCCTGCGGAGTGAAGGGCCCTTGGGGAATGGCTATGGTTCCTGATCAGAATGTCCTTCTTGCAGCCTGCGCTGAAAAATTGCTCATGGTTGACTGTGCAACGGGGAAATTGGTCGCCTCCGCGCCGATCGCCAAGAGCGTGGATGAGGTGGCATATGACCCTGCTCTTCATCGTGCTTATTGCTCAAGCCGCACCGGGAAAATATCCGTCGTCTCGGTGGAACCCGCCAAACTCACCGCGCTTGGCGATGTTGCAAGCCAATCTGGATGCGCCAATGCGGTAGTCGATCCCAAGACCCACAACGTCTGGATCGCATACGGCAACGAGTCCGGGGCATTCGTTCAGCCCTTCACACAGGCAAATTAGGTCAATGAGAGAAATGTCGGGCTACATCTAATGGTGAGCCCGACGCATCCAAGTTGCCGCAGGGGTTCTTAATCCGAACTGCCTGCGTCTTCGGTTGCTTTCCCCTTTTTCTTCTTTTTCTCGGGTTTGATCCCGTTGAGTTCGTCGAGCAGCGTCTTGACCTCATCGATCACATGACCCTTGAGCGGCTTCACCCCGACCTTGTTTTCAAAGTCAGCCAGGGCGGCCTTCATCTCCTTGACCTTGTCAGGATTCGCGGCAGCCAGATCGTGATGCTCGCCGAGGTCGTCATGGATATTGTAAAGCTCGTCCTTGTCCTCATAGACAAAGTGAACCAACTTCATGTCACCATCCAGCATGGCGGCCATCGCTGGGTTGCCGGTGGCGACGCGGGCCCCATCGTAATACCAGAAGATCGGCTTGCGTGGGTGACTCATGTCACCCTTGAGGACAGGAGCGAAGCTCTCGCCATCGACATGCAGATCAGGTCTTAGCGGAAGTCCGGCCATCTCGAGGAAGGTGGGGAAGAAATCCGTTCCCGTCACCGCACGGTCCGTCACTGTCCCTGGCTTGGTGACACCGGGCCAATAAACCATCATCGGGACTCTCATTCCGCCCTCGTAGAGCCATCCCTTACCGGTTCGGAGCGGCTTGTTGGAGGTGGCCATGCCACGGGTTCCGAGGAGATCGGTTGTGGAGAGGCCACCGTTGTCGCCAGCCAGCACAATGATCGTATCCTTGTCATAGCCTAGTTCAACGAGGGTTTTTCGGATCCTGTCGACGCTCTCATCGATGCTCTTCACCATGGCAGCGTAAACAGGGAGATTCTGCTTCATCTTCACCTTGCCGGTGTAATCGGCCTCATACTCCGCCCCATCATCCTTGGGCATTGTCTTGAGCTTCTCCTCGAAGTGCTTCACTAGCTCAGGCTTCCCTTCGAGCGGTTCGTGCACCAGGTAGTGGGAGAGCTCGATGAGGAAGGGTTTGTCAGGGTGATCCTTCTTGTGATCTTTCAGGAACTGGATCGTCTCATCAGTCAGGCGGTCAGCGATGTATTCGCCTGGCTTGCCCTGCTCAAGGCCGTAGGGTGCCACATTGTGATCCTCCCTTTTCGCATGCTGGGATGGCTTGTTCGGGTCATAGTAGGGCCAGAAGTGTGTTTTTAGGGCACCGAGACTGCAGCCCCCCTTATTGATCTCAAATCCATGATCTTGCGGCCAGAAGCCTTGCTGTCCCTCGTGCCACTTCCCCGCGAAGAAGGTGCTGTAACCTGCATCCTTGAAGAGGCTCGCATAGACGACCTGATCAAGCGGCAGGCCGGTTTCGCCGCGAAGCTCGGGACGGTTGTGGTCCTTACCAGTCAAGATCGAGAGACGTGAGGGAACGCAGCGGGGAGCTGCCTCATACCCACGGGTGAACCGGAAGCCATCCGCGGCCAGTTGGTCGATCGCAGGAGACTCGTAGAAGGTGCTCCCCATGCAGGAGAGATCCTTCCAGCCGAGGTCGTCCATCAGGAAGAAAATGATGTTGGGCTTCTTCTGGGTATTGGCTGGGGTCGGTGTTGATGCCGTGGTGGAGGGGTTCGTGGATGGGGCTTGATCGGCTGGAAATACCGAGGGGAGCGTGAGGCCGGCAAGAGACAAGGTCAGGAGGAGTTTCTTCATCATGGTAGGAGGATATGGAAACACCCTTTATACAGAAAAGTTGCACGGATAGGGAAAAATATGCACTCGGCGACTGTCGGACATGGGCCCTCCGGTCCAAGGCAAATATTGGGCAAAAAGCTGGTGCGCCCGGCAGGAATCGAACCTGCTACCAAGGGTTTAGAAAACCCCTGCTCTATCCGATGAGCTACGAGCGCAAAGTGAGTTTTAAACTGCAGCCACAGGGATTCCCTGCTCCATGGGAGCAAGGTCGATGGCGCGCAGGAGGTCCAGATCTTCATTGGTGCCGGGATTGGCGGCGGTCAATAATTTCTCACCGTAAAAGACTGAGTTGGCCCCGGCAAAGAAGCAAAGAGCCTGTCCCTCTCTGGTGAGGCGGGTGCGTCCGGCGGAGAGACGGATGCGGGCCCTCGGAAGCATGATGCGCGTGGTGGCAATGAGTCGGACAAGCTCGAAGATATCGACCACGGGCTGTTCTTCTAGCGGTGTGCCCGGCATGGCCATGAGGCAGTTGATCGGCACGCTCTCGGGTGGAGGGTTGAATCCGCAGAGGACTTCCAGCATCCGGAGACGATCGCGCTCTGTTTCCCCCATGCCGATGATGCCACCGCAGCAGACTGCCATGCCGGCTTTCTGGACCGAGGAGATCGTGTTGAGCCGGTCGTCAAAGGTGTGACTCGTGACGATCTGCGGATAGAACTCAGGGGAGGTATCGATGTTATGATTGTAGGCGGTCACGCCTGCCTCCTTGAGTTGGCGGGCCTCTTCGTCGCCGAGTTGGCCGAGCGTCACGCAGACCTCCATGCCAAGCTTGCTGACCTCACGGATCGTCTCGAGCATCGAGTTGAAGCGACTGTCACCTGACTTGACTCCTTTCCAAGCGGCTCCCATGCAGAAGCGGGTTGTGCCGCTCTCGCGGGCCTGCTTGGCCAGCGGCAGGATCTCGTCGCAGCCCATCAACTTGCCGGCCTTCACGCCCGTGTTGTAACGGGAGCTCTGAGCGCAGTAGGAGCAGTCCTCACTGCATCCTCCGGTTTTGACGCTGAGCAGGGTGCAGAGCTGAACGTTGTCCTCGTCCCAGTTCTGAAGATGGACCGAGCGGGAGCGCTGGATCAGATCGAAGAAGGGCGCGCGGTAGATTGACTCAAGCTGGGAGATGGTGACGGGATGAGTGCTCACGGTCTGGGAGTTTAGGGCAAGTTGCTGAAAAGCTGAAAGAGGAAACAATCAGGCCTCCGAGATCGGAGGTCGGAGGTCAGAGAGCTCTGGAAAATCAAGGGATCCATCCTCATCGGTCAATGGTTCTTCGGATCAGCTACCAGACAAGGGGAGGTTCTTCTTTTCGATCCTCCTTGGCCTCACGGAACGTCTTGGACTGACTGGCCAACTTGAAATCGATTTGCTGCTTGAAGGGATCCACACGGGCTACTTGAACCCTGAGGAGGTCGCCTGCCTTGAGGACCTTTTTGGAATGCCGGCCGATCAGGCGCGAGCGCGGTGCATCGAAGTGGTAGAAGTCATCATCGAGCGAGGAGACCGGCACGAGGCCCGTCATCATCGCCTCGGGAAGTTCGACCAGCAGCCCGTAGTTCCTGGCCTCGATCACACGCGCCTCGAAGGAGGGAACCTCTCCTCCCTTTGTGGGAGCCGCGGCGAGGGCGCTGAAATACTCGAGTTTCTTGAGGCGGACCGACTCCTTTTCCGCATCGGCGGCCGTCCTCTCGGTGGTGGAGAGATGCTCGCTGACCGGGCCGAGATCCTTGGAGGTCGGGCCCTGCAACTTGGGATTGAGGTCGCGCGCCAGGGAGCGATGGGTCAGCAGGTCGGCATAGCGGCGGATGGGACTTGTAAAGTGACTATAATCCGATTTGGAGAGTCCGAAATGTCCGAGGGGATCCGGTGAATAACGAGCCCTCTTGAGGCTTTTGAGGAGCCCGATTTTAAGGGCACTTGCGTAGGGTTTACCCTTCAGACCGTCCAGAAGCTTCTGGAGTTCCGGGCGGTGGCCGAGATCCCCGGCTTTCACGCCGTAGGTGGCTGCCAGCTCACGGTAGTCATCGAGCTTCTCGGGATCTGGCTTCTCGTGGATGCGGTAGATATTGGGCTGTTTTCTATGCTTGAGATGCCTTGCCACCAACTCGTTGGCCAAAAGCATCAGCTCCTCGATGAGTTGGTGAGAGATGTCATTCTCGACAAGCTCGAGTTTTTGCGGACGCCCCTCGCTGTCGAGCCAGACCTTCACCTCCGGCATCTCGAGATCAAGGGCTCCCGCCGCAAAGCGTCGCTTGCGGAGGGTGGAGGAGCAATCCCATGCGGCATGCACTCGGCGCGCTGTCTCGTCCTTGGGAGGTGAGCCCAGAAGGGCCAGCGCCTGCCGGTAGGTGAGACGGGCCGAGCTTCTGATCACCGAGCGCCCGAAACGGACATGACGGATCGATCCGTCCCTGTTGATCTGGGCGAAGACACTGAAGGCGAGGCGGTCCTCATCAGGTCTCAGGCTGCAGAGACCGTTGCTGAGATTCTCAGGAAGCATCGGGATCACGCGGTCGGCCAGGTAGACGCTGTTGCCCCGCTTGCGGGCCTCGGTGTCGAGGTCGGTTCCGGGCTTCACATAGTGGGAGACGTCAGCGATGTGGACGGCCACCTCCCAGCCGTAATCCGTTGGCTGGACCTCGATGGCATCGTCGAAGTCGCGTGCGTCATCGGGATCGATCGTGATGACCTTGCGATCCCTGAGATCTTCGCGACCTTCCCGATCAGCTTCCGTGACGACTGATCCGAAGACCTTGGCCTCCGCACCGACTGCCTCCGGGAATTCCCTTGGCAGTCCGTGCTTGTGGATCACGGAGAGCATGTCGACTCCCGGGGCTCCTGAGCGCCCGAGGACCTCGACGATGTGACCCTCGGGGTTCACATGGCTGTTCTCCCAGCGATCGAGTTGAGCGACAACCTTGTCACCCAGTTTGGCTCCCTCGGGAGAGGGGACATAGAGATTGCGAGGGAATCGAGGGTCGTCGGCGACGACATGGTGGAAGTTTTTGGTCTTTTGAAGTGTTCCCACGATCGGGGCCCCTGCCCGCTCGATTACTCTCAGGATGCGTCCCTCCATGCGCTGATCCCGCCTCGGACGCCCATGATTGCGTGCGTCCCGGATCAGGCGTGCCACGACACGGTCGCCGTGCAGCGCGGTTCCCAGATTATTGGCCGAGATGAAGAGATCCTTGCCGCCTTGATCTTCGGCAAGGACGTGGCCCGATCCTCCCGCGTGGAGTTGAAGTTTTCCGGTGAAGAGGTCCGCTGTCTCGGGAATAATGAAGTGATCCCCTCGGACACGGACAATCCGACCTTCACGCTCCATCAAGGCAAGGGTCTTCTCCATCAGTTCTTGATTCTTACGCTCCAGATGCAGGATCCGGGCAATCGCCGAGGCTTGCAGAGGGTTGCTCTTCAGGCAATCGAGGATATCGTCGGTGAGGGAGCGCTTCTCTTCTCGCAGGCCGTTGACTCCGCGCTCATCCCGTTTTCTTGGAGTGGGGGATGCACCTCTTCTGGGGGGGGTGGCTGAGGGAGCGGCCTCCTGACGGCCACGCCTTGAGCGGTCTTGCGATCCGGAAGAGTTCTTTGCCCGAGTCTGTTCACGCCGGCTTCCATCGGATCGGCCCTTGCTATCAGCAGGGCGATTCACCCTTGCCCCCGTAGCGGGTCGGGTGCTCTGGGGTTGGCTGGACTGATGACCACCACTGCTTTCTTTTAGCTCGGGTTGCTCACCCCGACGGGGACGGCGTCGTGAGGTGCGGTTAGATTCACCGGAGCGCCTTGAAGACGAGGGGTCCCTTTCCTTGACCGCATTTGTTTTTGCGGGCGATTCAGCAGTAGAAGATTTTTTCCCACCCGATCTTTTTCCATCCGGCTTAGGCTTCGGTGAACCCTTACCTTGGAGGCTTTTCAGGATTTTCTTGAACACGCCTTACCTTCTTCCGCTTTGCTCCCTGAGCAAGCAAGAAAATGGAACCACGAAAATACAAACAACAAAAAATGCTTGTCTAGCCACGTAAGCATCTCAAGGTTAATGGATGCCAGTACCCTCCGGTTTATCCTCCATCCTCCGCATGAGACCCCGCTACGGGTTCACGCTCATCGAGTTGCTGGTGGTCATTGCGATCATCGGGATCCTGGCAGGCATCCTCTTTCCAGCCGCCACATCGGCCATGAATTCGGCCAAGGCGACCATCGCCAAGAATCAGGCCGTGCAGATCGCCTCGGCCCTCACGGCCTACGAAACCGAATACGGCCACCTCCCCCCCTCCTCGGGATCTCCTTCGCAGATCGACGCCGCGATGGTTGGGATCCTCTGTTCGAGCGGCGATACCAACAATCCCCGTGGAATTATATTCCTCGATGCGACGACATGGAAGAAGGGCAAGGGGGGCACGAACTCCTCCGGCTACTGCGACCCTTTTAGCGCAACAAGTGTCTACATGGTGGCCCTGGACACGGGTTACTCCAATTCCATTTCGGTTCCCACCCAACCGACTCCTGGAGCAGCACTGGGTCCCGACACCAATATAACCAAGCGCATCGGCGTCTGGACAGTTTTCACAAACGGTACGCAAGTTAAAATGGTTAATTCCTGGGACTGAGAAATTTTAAGCGGGTGTGGTTCAATGGTAGAATGTGGGCTTCCCAAGCCTGAGACGAGGGTTCGATTCCCTTCACCCGCTCCACCTCTAGACGCCTATTAAATCGGCTTCTACAGCCGATCAAAAATCAGTGTAACTCAGAGCGTAACTAAAACCTTTCTGAGTCCTTTTCTGCAGTCATGAGAGATCCCTTGAGGCCCTCCGGTGTCGGCAGAACCCTTGCCGCATCGTGTTCTTGTTGTGCGTCCATATCGGTCATGCTTGCGGATCGTAGCCTTTATCAGCACTCGAAATGCGTATCATACGATACGATTGTACCGTTATAAAAATTCGCACCCAATTTCAACCAACTTAGATCAGGAATTGGAGCACTAGAACTGGTCGATCCGACTGCCCTCGCGATAGCCGCATTCATCTTGGCATAGCCTCCATTGCAGAGCCTTCCTTAGGAAGGATAACTCCCGACAGCCCAAGTCTCGGATTTCTTTGAGGACTCCTTCGCTCTGAAGAGGTTCCAGCGGGATGGAGGGGTGGCTTGGTTGGGAAGTTCGCTATGGAATCTCTAAGAGTTAGGGGGGGAGTTTCACAGGCAAGTGGAATGACTGATTGCAGTTGTTGCCGTTACTAATTGCCCCATAAAAACGACTTCATGAAGCACCGAAAAGGGGTCAAATGCCCAGTTCGGAAAATATTGAGCCCACTTCGTCACAAATAGCTTTTCAAGTGTAGGAAACTGGGGAAAAAGAGCGAATTCAATCAACTCACTGAACGGAACCCATCATTACCAAAAAAACCAAACCATCATCCAAACCCAAACAAAAAAACCATTCTCGCCCTTGCCCTTGTCACAGTGGCAGGACTCACCTCCTCCGCTGGATCTGCGAAGGCTCAAACATATAGTTTATCGAATGCACGGTTGGTAGATGCTGGAACCCCAGTATTTTTCAAAACTACATTTACATACTCCTCAATATCAATAGGATATGTTTGAATCTCTCCACTACTGGGTCAGGGTCGGAGGTTGATGGGGTCGATTTAACAACTTATAACAACTAAAGGATGTATTATTATGCTTTCTAAGTTGATCTTTTGGAATTAAAATGACTTTATTTAATCTAAATTATGAACAAAGCTCTGAAGGTTCTTTAAAATTTGGAGAGGAGATGTGCCCTATTGAAAGCTATATAGCAACTGATCTCACTACAACTGTAGTAGCCGCAGGCTTGCGAAATGATATTGCATCCGCCCCCCCAAACCCTCCGCCTACCCGCTCTTCGGATTTGGAGCCTGCTCTGATCGATGCGTATCGTCGGAAGGTTGCTCAATCTCTCATAGCTTTCCAATAAAGACCCATCTCCTTGATCGGGGGATGGATTTTTTGTTTGAGGCACCACAGCACAGGAGGTCTCCCAAACTTCAGGACATCGTACCGTCCTCTTCTTGGCAGTAAAATCTTTGTGGGTAGCCTTCTGGGCTATCCTAGAGACTTTTTAGTGGCTTCTCTTACAACAGAAAAGAGCGCTAATATGGACAACTCCTTGCTGAAGGTGTGCAAGATTACAACAAGGGGTAAGGTTAGATGTGTCAGCACGTTTGCTATTGCATTGCAATCTATTATGACATACTCTCCTACCCCCAAATTTGTCTAAAAGAACTCATTGGTAAACTTGTAGAGAATGCATTCCCAAAAAACTTTTAAAATTTCTAAACGAAAATTTAGAAATGCAAATTCCTTTTTAAGGGGAAAGTGTGTTGTTTGTGCATTACTGACAGCATTGATGGCATGTCTGGCATTTCTTGATGCACAGTCCGCGGATCTTACTGTGGGGATCAATTCAACGCCTACAAACCTGACCATTGGAACAGGCACTTCCACGTACTCCAACACCTTCATCGGTGTTTCTGGCGTCTCCTCCAATAATAAACTGCTGATTCAAAACGCGGGGACCCTGCTCAATAACTCGGATTCCGTTTACGCTGGATACTTGGGAACCGGTAATTCTCTGATCTTGAGCAATCACGCTGGCATGACCGTGGCGAATACAAACTTCATCGGTTACGGTACCAACTCTTCGAATAACTCGATGACCGTGACCGGGGTCGGGACGACGCTGACTGATGGAGACGCTATCGTTGTTGGTTATGACGGTAGTTCCAACAAGGTTTTCATCTCGGGAGGTGCTTTGGTGGTGAATGCGAACGACACAACAGTTGGTTATCAAGCCGACTCTTCCAACAACAATCTTACGGTTTCAGGCAGTTCCTCGATCCTGAGTAATGGAGGATCGCTCTACATTGGTTATGACGGGAGTGGGAACGGCATGACCATTTCCAGTGGTGGTTCGGTTTATCTGGGCAATTCCATGGTAGTTGGCAGAGAGATTCCATCCATGGGCAACGTGCTCACCGTTGACGGCGCCTCTACACTGACGGCAGTCGCTGATCTGTACATCGGCGCTGATGGCAGTGCGGGTAACAAGTTAATTGTCACCAACGGATCTTATGTGAGCGGTGTGAATCTTTATTTGGGTTATGCTGTTGATGCAAATTCGAACTCTTTGATCGTATCGGGATCCAATTCTCGTCTTGCGCTCAGTGGCCAACTGATTGTTGGTTTCGAAACCAACTACGGTAATTCACTGGTAGTTTCAGGTGGAGGAACTGTAACAAGTGCCGACTCTTGGATCGGATACGACAACGTGGCAACATCCCCCGGTAACTCGGCATTGATTTCGGGGACAAACTCGGCATGGGCCATCAACGGCCAGCTCAATATTGGATACGGTTCGTGGAGAAATTCCCTCACTCTTTCCAATGGGGCTACGCTTACCACTACAAGCGATCTTAACCTTGGGGTCAACAATGATTCCACGACTGCTGGGGCCTCGAATAATTTCGTCTTGGTAACAGACCAAGCCTCCCTTCAAGTCGGGGGAAGTCTTACGGTGGGGCTTTCTGGAGGGGGGACGCTGACCCTTGCAAATGGCGGGGGGCTTTCGGTGGGATACCTTTACATTGCTAACCAATCCAACTCGTCAGGCACCATCAATATCGGGGGAGTGCAGGGCGGCGACAGTGCCGGAACTCTTGGTGCTGGCACGATCGTTTTCGGTGCCGGTTTTGGCACGCTGAACTTCAATCAAACCAATACGACGACCATCACCTCAACCATTATAGGTAACGGATCGTTGAACCAGGCCGGGGCTGGTACGACAATCCTGACGGGAAACAACTCCCAGTTCACGGGACCGACGACCATTTCGGGCGGAACCCTCCAGATAGGTGGGCCCACCAGGATCTGGTCCTCCACCATCTTGGACAATGCATCCTTGGTTTTCAATCCCTCGGGAACAGTAGGAGTGCAGGTCACCAACAGCATCTACGGAACTGGTTCGCTCTTGGTGGAAGGTTCCGGGACAACCCAACTTCTGGGATCAAACACTTATCAAGGCACCACCACCATCTCGGGCGGCATCCTCGAGATCGGCGACGGGGGATCCCTTGGCAATCTTGCTCCAGGAGTCGTCTCGATGGCAGGCAATGGGGTGCTCATCATGAATTTGAGCAACACAGTCACCATCGACAATACGATTGCTGGCCAAGGATTGCTAGTGCAGAACGGCGTCGGAACCCTGATCATCACCGGGAACAACAGTTACTCCGGCGGCACGCTGGTTTCCAACGGAGTGTTGCAGATTGGTAACGGGGGAGCCAACGGCAGCATCGGCAGCGGTACCATTACAATCCAAGACTACTATGATACACTTACCTTCGACCGCTCCGATGCTGTCACAATCACCAACACGATCATGGGCTTGGGAAAACTCGATCAAGTTGGAACAGGGACTCTTATCCTGAGCGGGTCGAATAACTTCAACGGAGGCACCCTCGTCGACGGTGGGGGTACGCTTGATATCATGGGATCGGTTAACCAGACCAATAATGTCTATGGCATGCAGATCGGAAGTAATAATCCCTATGCCACCCTTCTGATCACCAACGGAAGTTCGAACTCAGTTGCCTATCTGGAGATCGGAGCGACCATTGCATCCTACGCCAATTCGGTGCTCTTCAGCGGAACGAATACGTCGCTCATGATCTCCAACTTTCTTGCGGTCGGCAGTACCAATAGCAGTAACAATGTCATGATCATCTCCAACGGGGCAACGGTCACGACCGGATACGGTAGTGTCGGCATCAGGGGGAGTTCCAATAACGTCCTGCTTTTGAGCGGTTCGGGATCCCGTTTGAATGTGATGACGCCGAACGGCCTTTATGTCGGGGATACGGCCACTGAAAACCACCTTATCGTGTCCAACAGTGCAATTCTTACCACGTATGGAATAGCATTCATTGGTGGAAATTTCCTGCCGGGCTACGTTGCTGGTTCCAATAATGAAGTTCTCATTACGGACGGGGGAATCTGGACAAACGGATCCAATCCTAATGGCTACATTGCCATCGGGGGAACAAATAGCGGCGGCAGTGGCACCCTGACTGTTGCAAAGGGAGGAATCCTCGGCTACTCGAGCATCGAAATAGGCACTGTTAGCAACACCACAGGCACCCTGAATATCGGCAGGTTCGGGATGAATGACACAGCGGGAAACCTTGCGAATGTTTCCCAGATTGAGTTCGGACAGGGTCTCGGACGCATTGTCTTCAATCAGAGTGATGTCTTTACACTGAGCAGCACGGTTTCTGGCAGTGGAAAACTGTTCCAACTTGGGACCGGAACCACCATCCTTTCGGGCAGCAACACTTACTCCGAACAGACGCTCCTCAATGGTGGAACCATGTTGGTCAACGGACGGATCAGCAATAACAGCACCGTAATCGTCAACTCAGGAAGCACTCTTTCCGGAAGCGGCACCATCACCACCGGCGGGGTGACGATCAATCAGGGCACACTGGCTTCGAGCGTCAATGCCAGCCTTTCGATCAATGGGAACCTGAGTTTTATCAATTCGGGGGCCTATCTCTGGAGCCTCTTCAAGAGCACGACCAATAACGCGCCCGGCAATACGAATTTCACCATGCCGTTGGTTCTCAGCGGAGGAGGTCTGACGGCGACCAACGCGATCTTCGAGGTGAACCTGACGGGCACAGTGGCCAGCACCGACGCCCTCTGGACAACGCCTGGAGTGACCAACAGCTGGCAGGTCATGGATGGCACCAATGTGAGAGCGGGCACCAACTTCTCCATCAACCTGATGGGCAATACGGCGGGGTTCAATACCTACGCGTTCGGTCTGATCACGAATTCGGAGGGATTAGCCCTTAGATATGTGGCACCTCCTAACAATACCAACAACGGAACCACGAATGCTCTCCCTGCCGCCAACGGCAATGTGACGGTGAACTCTGGCACGACGTCCGTGGGATCTGGCACGACGACCATCATCAATTTCGTTCTAAACAAGGGAACTGTCACAACAGACAATCCCCCCTCCTTTGTCTCGGTGGGGAGTTTCCTCGTAACGGGTGGAAGCATAACCGGGGGAACAAATCTTACCTTTTACTCTGGTCATTACCTTTTTCAGGCCACCAACGTTGCCCAAGTGGATGCCGTGCTGGCTGATCTTGGTAACGATGGAAGTCATTCGTACGCTGAGATCACAACCAATCCCAACTCCCCTCTTGTTGCCCCGGTTGTTTTTAAGGAAAGGATGACCTACGGCACCAATGGCTCGACCAATACGTTTATTAATAATGCCATCCTACAACTCGGCACCACGAATGGCACCGCGAATGGTTCGGTCATCGGCACGGTCTCGATGACCAATGGAACGCTTCTTTACGGTTTCAGTGTCGGCATGACAAATACGAACCGAGTTGTTGGATCGGGAACGATCGGTCAGGTGGGAACGGGTACTTTAACCCTCGGGAATGGCAACTTACTCAATAATTTCAGTGGCACCTTCAGTGTCGCCAACGGCACCATGCAGGTCACCAATACCAACTCCATGGGAGGAGGCACCAACTTCACCCTCACCGGTGGAGGAATCCTTGAGTTCACCAGAGGTGTCACGATCGTCACCAACCCGATCAGTGTCATCTCAAACTCACTCGGATCCAACAGTGTGGGGACAATTGATAACGCTACCGGAACAACGCTATTCCTCAATGGTCCCCTTACGAAGGCTGGCACGACCCTTATTCTGGCCGGGGGAGTCTTTGATGTGCAGGCACCGATTTCTGGGAATACAGGCGTTTTCAATTCCGACCTCGTTGTTAGCAATGCAACAGTTACCCTCAATCAGACAAACACATACTTCGGTCCCACCGAGATCTTAGCAAAGGGTACGGTGATCAATGGAACGACCGACGTGGCGACAAACACGATGCCGATACTTGGTGCCACATCGGATGCGGCGGGAGTAACCAACACCTATGACCTGAACGGATACAATCAAAAGATTCTCGGTCTGGCTTCCACGAATGATGGGACCGGAGGTTCAATAAATCTGGTGAGCAACAGCGGTGTTGGAAGCGCTACGCTAACGCTGAACGGATCCACAAACACGACCTACGGCGGCGTTATCCGGGGACAGATTGCCCTGGTTCGATCGGGAACGGGTGCCATTTCGCTGACGCATAACAATACCTACACGGGTGGCACTACGATCAACTCCGGTAAGATCGTGACCACTGCCAATGCGTCCCTTGGTAGTGGAGCGGTCGCCATGAGTGGAGGATCCCTGGAAGTCCGTTCTCTCCTGAACATCGGGGCCTTCAATTGGAGCGGTGGTCAGGTAGCACTGCCGACATTAACCTCGTTGAATGGCATCTACCTCAACTCCACCAATGCGCTGACAATCAGTGGTGCAAGTCATCTCTTCAATTTGGCGGGAGCAATACTCACCGTGGGGACGCCTACCAAGTTGCTCGGAGCCACCAATCTGACCACCGCAAACTTCTCGACGAATGAGTTCAGCGTTTCCGGTGTGACCAACACCTATGGGTACAGTCTGTTTATCAGAAATGATATTCTCTGGATCGATCTGCTTGGCGCGCCACCGGTTCCCGTAGATCCGACCAATAGCATTGTCTACCCGAACTTTGAGAACTATGCTGGGAACAGGAACCAGAGCGGCGTGGCTGAAGCACTCAACGGCATCACGAACTACCCCAGCGCCGATCAGAAGCTGGTGCTCGCTTCCCTGACGGCGCTCACCAACAATCCTGCAGCGATGCAGCAGGCTTTCAACGCGATCATGCCGAATTTCTACCAGCAGATGGCAACGCTTGCCTTCAACTCGGCGAACGCCCAAAACATGGAACTCTCCCAGCGCCTTTGGGGCCTTCGAGTTGCAGAGGGCGGAGGATTCAGTATGTCCGGATTCGCTGATAATATGTTCGTGCAAGAGGGCCAAGGGGACGGTGAGAACAAGGGGGTCATCGACGCCAAGACGGACATCCTCCGCCCCGGAATCGACAACCACTGGGGGATGTTCGTGGACGGTAACGGCATTTTCGCCCAGGCCAACAGTGCCAACATGCTCCCGGGCTACAACTCTGAGAGCGGCGGGGTCACCACTGGCCTGACCTACAAGTGGAACGAGAACGTGGCCACCGGCATCTACGCGGGATACCAAGGCACCTATACCAAGAGTGGAGCAACGGGCAGCGGACTCGGGGTGGGCAGCACCCTCATCGACAACGCCGTCCGTTTCGGAGTCTTCGGCTCCTATGGTCAGAAGAACTCCAAAGGCGAGCCACTAGGGTTTTATGCCAATGCGCTTGCCGGTGGTGGTTACAACAATTATCAATCCAGCCGCATTATCGACTACGCCGGATTGAACAGGACGGCGAACAGCTCACCCGGGGCCGGTGAGCTCGACACGATGCTGGGAGGAGGCTACGACCTCAATCATGGCAATTTCACTTACGGTCCGACGGCCTCACTCCAGTACACTTACTTGGGAGCCAACGGAGTGAATGAAACCGGAGCCCAGAGTCTGAATTTCAACTCTGCCGGATGGAACAGTTCCAGCATGCTCTCGAGCTTGGGTGCCCATGCGGCCTACACGTGGCGCCTCAAGAAGGATATCGTGGTGGTGCCGCAGATCTCGCTCAACTGGCAGCACGAGTTCATGCAGAACCCCTATGCGATCACCGGGACCCTCGGAGGCAACTCCCCGGCCTTCAGCAACTGGAGTGCGGCCCCTATCCGCGACTTCCTCTACACGGGTGTTGGCGTGACGGTGGAATTCGCCAAGAAGTGGAACACCTCCCTCTTCTATAACGCCTCCGCTGGCAACAGCGACCTCGTCAGCCAGAATATCTTCTGGTCTGCAGGCTTTAAGTTTTAGTTCAGCCAGAACAATGTAATAATTATTTATAATTAATAAATTTCATTACGAATTACCACCAAAGCTAAACTTTAATTACACGTTCCTATCTAGGAAGCTTTACTAACAAATATGATTGACATTGCAAAAAACGGGGTGATCTTTTCCAAGATGAAAAACTTTTTTAACAGTTTTACTTTACAAGTAGGGGCGATCGTTTTCTCGCTCATGACCTCCTCTCAAATGCTGGCAGGTCTACCTGCACCTACGCCCACTCCACAGGACACTCTCAATCTCACTAACAAACCAGTTCCATCAACGGCTTCAAAAGCCACTAATAATCCATCGGTCAAGCCAAGTAATGTAACGCAGAACAAATCACTCAAGATTACAGTACCGAAAGTGGTTCCTAAGTCTTTAGGCAGTTCCAAAAGTTCAACTCAAACCCTTCCGGGTGGGGCAACTCCTATTCCTGTCGCTGTATCACCATCGCTGGTCATCAATCCGAATCCGACACCGATCCCTAAGACTGCCATTGGACCCTATCCGACCCCCCCGCCCGTCAGGGGCACTGCTTACAGTATTTATTAAAAAGGGCTTATGTAGTTGATGGGGCGCTGATGGGGTATAACCCCCTAATCAGCAATGAAGAACAGATATTCTAAAGGTGCGCACGTTTCTGAGGCCCGCTTCAGGGAGGTGATCCGCTTCTTTGCGGCAGATCTTCCCGTTCTTACTGCCGCTGAGTTGAGCGGTCTGAACTACCGAACAGTGCACCGCATCTACTCCCTCATGAGGGAGCGATTGGTCGAGTTGGCCCTTCAAGAGATGCAACCCCCAGCCGGAGACATCGAGGTGGATGAAAGCTACTTTGGAGCCCGCAGAGTCAGGGGTAAAAGAGGGCGTGGATCAGGAGGCAAGGCCAATCGGAGCGCTCTTGCAAAGGCGTTGCCCTCTTTTCTCCGATCACTGGAAAAATGCCGCGCCTTCCATTTAGGGGATCCCCTGTCTTTTTTGAAGTTGAAGAAAGCTTTGATGCGCTGACTTCGAAATTTGCTCGCGTATCGGATATCTTCACACAGAAGGTCCTAAAATCATTCGTTATTCTGACCCGTGAAGATGCGCCAACCTTCCTGGACAGAATGAACCTTCGCGAAAAGCTCGGGCTTGTCTCCTCTGCTAGCGACCTCATCGATATCCGTGATCTGAGGAATATGATCTCTCGTGAATACCTTTCGGAGAATCTTATTGAGGTCTATCAAGAGTGCCTGAAGTTGTCTGATAAACTGGTGACAGCCATCCAAAGTGCCGATGCTCTCTTGGATCAGGCGGTCTTGGGCGATCAAGGCTAGCCGACTCCATCCAATCAACAAAGAGGGGATGGATCTGCGAATCATACAAATTACTCAGCATCATGAGTGAAAATACTCACAACGGCTGTCAATGCCCTGCCTCTTCCTCGGAACGATTCGACTCCCCTCACCTGATCCAGCTCTAGAGGCTTATAAAATGGGCCTCTAGAGACGATCAGAAGTTAGTGTAACCCGGATGCAACTTTTTACTTCTGTCGGTTATGCTGCCAATGGCACGGGATCCTGAATCATCAACCAAACCGAGGGGATAAAAGCGGCTAAATCCGCTGAGCGTTTTTTGAGTGCTACCGCTCCGAGGCTATTCGGCCGATCCGGCAGGCATCGCACACGCCATGCACTACGCACCATGCACTACGCACCATGCACTACGCTGGACGGCTTGTGGCCAAGGATCGCGGATACTGCCGGGAGGATTTTTCCAAACGGAAGTTGTTCGAGCCTGTTCGGTAAAACTTCGCCGCTCCTTGGCTTCATCCTTGGTGGCAGAACATGCAGCTTGCAGTTTCATCGTCCTCGACTTGGAGGGGCCTCAATGGTCTGAAGCCTGATTCCTGCGGGTGACGCATGGGGCGGAATGCACCTATTAGAGGGAGATCGGAATGTGACGAAATTGTTACCTTAGAGAGCATGACAAGTTTCTAAGGCTCTGCCAGATTCCGAACGTTCAAAGCACCAAACCAAGTTCAGAACAACCCTCAAACCCTGATCAACAAAGCCTTCAGTCAGAATTTACACCGCAGTAGATCGAGAAAAAAAACAGAAACAAACCAATAAGAAAACCAAACCCAACCCAAACGAAAATGAACAAACTCAACAAAACAATGGCCGTAGCAGCCTTACTGCTTGCAGCCCATGTCGGCAATTCCCAGGCAACCCCAGCATCCTTCTCCGCTGGAGATGTGATCATCGGATTTGAATCCGCTTCACTCAATAAGAATCTGCTGATCGACATTGGACAAGGCGCAAGTGTCGCCTCGTTCACCTCGATCAATGCCGGAGCCGATCTGGTAACGGCCTTCGGATCGGGTTGGTATGCCCTCAGTGATCTGAATTGGGGTGCATTTAGCATTGCCACCGACAAGCACACGCTGTGGGGAACGGTTGCCTCGGGCAACGGCGCTCTTACAGCAAAGTCTGTTGGTGCCCTTACGACTCCCCTCTCGAAGTTTAATGGAATGGGAGCAAACTTTAATAACGACATCGCCACAGAGGGTGGAACGGTCGGCGTGATCATGAGTGT
>Ga0118677_10005983_pt1 | contig 20934 bp, 13 predicted proteins | sample AliMusrvi5mmetaG_FD_86154 | JGI IMG/M metagenome (GOLD analysis project Ga0118677, IMG submission 86154)
TTATTATTGAGCATGACTATTGTTAATTCAATTATCAACTGGATCAATTATAAACGCATTTACGAAATCGATCTCTATCGGGAGCATGCAAGAGAGATTCAGGAGGAGGTGCTCTTTAATCTGTTGAATTCTGCTAAAAGTACGGAGTGGGGTATGAAATATAATTACTCCCGAACCAAATCGTGGAACGGCTATACGGAGAATGTTCCGGTTAGCCGTTATGAATCGATTGAACCATTGATTAACAGGATGATTCAGGGTGATAAAAGTGTGCTTTGGCCAGGAGTAATGAAATGGTTTGCGAAGTCTTCCGGAACAACAAACGCCAAGAGTAAGTTCATTCCAGTTTCGAAAGAATCGCTCGATAGCTGCCATTTCAGAGGCGGAAAGGATGTACTTGCCATCTACTATCGTAATTATCCTGAAACCAGGTTACTCTCGGGAAAGAGCCTAACGCTTGGGGGAAGTCATCAGATGGCGAACCTGAGTAATAAATCCTTTTACGGAGATTTATCTGCGATAATGATTGAAAATCTTCCGTTTTGGACCGATTTTCATCGTACACCACCTACAGAGATTGCCCTGATACCTGAATTTGAAGAGAAGATTGCCCAAATTACAAAAACTGCCATTCAGGAAAATGTTACCTCTCTGGCAGGGGTTCCTTCCTGGTTCTTAGTTTTACTTCGGTACATTCTCGATTTTACCGGGAAATCAAATATCTTAGAGATTTGGCCCAATCTTGAATTGTTTATCCATGGTGGAGTGTCATTCGAACCTTACCGGGAGCAATACAAACGGATAATCCCTTCCGATCGGATGAATTATATGGAGACCTATAATGCTTCTGAAGGATTTTTTGCCATCCAGGATGATCCTACCATCCCCGATATGCTTCTGATGATTGACTATGGTGTTTTCTATGAGTTTATCCTTGCAGGCGATACCGAGGTGGAATTCCCGGTTACAATACCACTCTGGGAAGTCGAGATTGGTGTCAATTATGCTATGGTGATCTCAACCAATGGTGGTCTTTGGCGTTATCTTATTGGGGATACAGTGATGTTTACTTCCAAGGATCCTTACAAATTGCGGATTACTGGTCGTACAAAGCACTATATCAATGCTTTTGGCGAGGAGGTCATTATCGATAATGCCGAACGGGCGATGAAGGAAGCGTGCGCTGCAACTGGGGCAATTATTAGCGATTATACCGCCGGACCAATTTTCATGAGCGAGAGTCAGGCTAAAGGAGCTCATCAATGGCTGATTGAATTTAATACAATTCCCCATGATCTGGATCGGTTTACAACAGTTTTAGACCTCGAGTTGCAACGGCTAAACTCAGACTATGAGGCTAAAAGGCATATGAATGCAACACTTGAAAAGCCACATGTCCTTGTTGTGGCGGATGGTACGTTCCTGCAGTGGATGCGGGAAAGAGGTAAGGTTGGTGGTCAGAACAAAGTTCCACGATTGTCAAACAACCGGGAATATCTGGACGGACTACTTCTGATTAATGAAAAGATTATTAATAAGTCAAAACAGCAATGAAAAAATCAAATGTACCAATGCATATCGCGGTTGCCGGTAATATAGGAGCCGGAAAAACAACATTAACCGGTATCTTGTCTAAACATTACGGTTGGGAGGCCCATTACGAAGAGGTGGATGGAAATCCTTATCTGAATGATTTTTATCACGATATGCAGCGTTGGTCTTTTAATTTGCAGATTTATTTTCTCAATAACCGGTTTAGCCAGATCATTGATTTCAGAAATTCGGGGAAAACAGTTATACAAGATCGCACGATCTACGAAGACGCTGAGATTTTTGCCCCTAACCTTCATGATATGGGGTTGATGAGTACACGCGACTTCGAGACCTATCATAATCTGTTCGATTTGATGGGAAAACTGATTCAAACTCCCGATCTGATTATCTATTTGCGGGCTACGATACCAACCCTTGTTCAACAGATTCAGAAACGGGGGCGGGAATATGAAAATACCATTCGCCTCGATTATCTTAAACAACTTAATCAACGTTATGAAGCCTGGGCAACGAGGTATCAACAGGGCAAAATGCTGGTTATTAATGTTGACGAACTTAATTTCGCTGAAAACAAGGAGGATATGAGTAAAGTGATTGACCGTATAGATGCCCGGCTTCATGGACTGTTTTAAGTGTGCAATTAATTTTAGTAAGATAGAAATGCGCTAAATTCTGAGATCAAATAATTTACACTTTCACTTTTGAATATGTAACTTCTCTACTTTAAGCCGGGTAATACCGGCTTTTGTCATTTTTAGTTCATAAAATAATTCGTAGGATTATACCGGAATTACCGCTTTGAAAAATCACATCAATGTGGGCAATAAATTCCATCTTATGAAGATGAATAAACAAAATAAAACAGCACCTTCTGCCTTTAGTTTTGGCGAAGATACGCTCACTGTTGGATTAGCCCTTCAAATGGCAGCCGGAAAGATTATAGGAGCTATAGGGAGGGTTGCCTCTGACAGAATAGCAAGCAGTCGCCAGATTGTTGATGCCATTGTCGCTCATCATGAAATTGTTTATGGCATTAATACCGGTTTCGGTCCTCTTTGCACAACGATCATTTCGGAGAGCGACACTAAAAAATTGCAGCTTAATTTACTGAAAAGTCATAGTGTTGGAGTTGGAGAGGCAATTAAGCCTGAAATTGCCAAACTGATGATGATCCTGAAAGTACACGCATTGGCGAAAGGATACTCTGGTATTGCAATGAATACGCTTGAACGGATCATTTGGCATATCAATGAGAACATCATACCTGTAGTTCCTTCGCAAGGTTCCGTGGGCGCTTCTGGTGATCTTGCTCCTCTGGCCCATCTTTTTCTCCCTTTGACCGGACTTGGAAAAGTTTTTTACAAAGGGAAAGTAGTTGAGATGGGCAATCTTCTTCAAAAGTTTGGTATGAAGCCGCTTGAACTTGGCGCCAAGGAGGGTCTCGCACTGATTAACGGAACTCAGTTTATTGCAGCTCATGCAGTTATGGTCATTAGCCGGCTACAGAATTGTTTAGATAATGCCGATCTGATTGCTGCGATGAATCTCGAGGCAATGCTCGGATCTGTTAAAACGTTCTCTCCTGAATTGCATGCCCTTAGGCCTTATCAGGGAACGGTTTATGTTGCTGAAAGGATGAGATTGCTTATCGGAAATTCAGAGATTGTTCAATCACACAAAAATTGTTCCCGACTTCAGGATCCGTACTCTTTAAGATGTATACCACAGGTTCATGGTGCATCCCGTAATGCCTGGCTGCACCTGAAAGAGTTGTTGCATACAGAACTAAATTCGGTTACCGATAATCCAGTTATCCTTGAAGATGGCCGGGCAATCAGTGGGGGCAGTTTCCACGGGCAACCGCTGGCCATGGCACTCGACTATGTAACAGTTGCAGCTGCCGAATTGGGAAACATTGCCGATCGTCGTATTTATTTGTCTCTTAATGATTCAATAGAGGGGTTACCCAAGCTGTTAATGCGCGAAACGGGTCTTAACTCAGGCTTTATGATTCCGCAATATACAACAGCTGCCCTGGTCAGTGAAAATAAAAGCTTATGTTTCCCTGCAAGTGCCGACAGCATACCTACTTCGCTGGGTCAGGAAGACCATGTGAGCATGGGATCAATCAGCGGCCGAAAAGCATTGATGGTGATTGATAATCTTGAGAAGATACTGGGTATTGAGTTGTTCTGTGCAGCGCAGGGTTTCGATTTCAGAAAGCCATTACGATCAGGGGGAATCATCGACGAATGTCATCGTGTTGTCAGAGAGACTATCCCATTTGCTGAGTCAGATCATATCATGTCTGACGAAATGAATAAGGCAATCGATCTGGTCAGAAGCAGAACATTGATTACTGTTTCGGGAAAAGCTGCGAAAAGTCTAAAAATTAATCTTAAAAATGAGTATCATGAACTCTTCGGAATTTATTGAAAAATATGCGACACATCCAAACTATTTTTCTCCCGTTGGAAATGAGTTACATGCTAAGTCCTGGCAGACTGAGGCTCCACTTCGGATGTTACTCAACAACCTCGATCGTCGTGTGGCAGAAAAGCCTGAAGAGCTTGTCGTTTATGGAGGCACTGGCCAGGCCGCCAGGAATCCTGAGGCACTAAGACAAATTATCAGATGTCTTCTCGAGTTGGATGATAACCATAGCCTGTTGGTTCAATCAGGAAAAGCAGTGGGCATTGTCAGAACTCATCCTGAAGCACCCCGCGTTTTTATTGCCAATAGTAATCTTGTTCCCGTTTGGGCTACATGGGATCATTTTGAAAAGCTGAAAAGTGAAGGATTGATGATGTATGGGCAGATGACTGCCGGTAGCTGGATATATATTGGATCACAAGGGATTCTTCAGGGAACATTCGAAACTTTTTCGGCATGTGGCGCAAAATATTTTAATGGAGATCTGAAACATAAATTGATTGTTTCTGGCGGTCTTGGAGGGATGGGTGGAGCTCAACCTCTGGCTGCGACCATGGCTGAGGCCACCTTCCTTGGTGTTGATGTTGATCCTGAAAGGATAAAAAAGCGTGTTGAATCCGGTTATATAGACTTTATGTCGTACTCCTATAGTGAAGCTATAACAATGGTTTTAAGGGCGAAGGAGGCAGGGAAGGCGATCTCTGTAGGATTAGTTGCCGATATCGGGGATACACTTGAGCAATTGATTAGTGATAGTATAATTCCTGATGTTGTTACTGATCAGACGTCAGCACACGACCCCTTACATGGGTATATTCCTAATAATTTAACGCTTGAAGCTGCCCGTAAGTTGCGAGTTGTAGCTCCTGAGAAATATAAGGAGCTGTCACTGAAAAGTATGGCCCGGCATGTCGGATTTATGCTTGAGATGAAGAGACTGGGGAGCATTGTTTTTGATTATGGCAACAATATTCGGGAGATGGCTCGGCAGGGAGGAGAGAAAAATGCTTTCGATTTTGACGGATTTATTCCGGAATTTATTCGTCCTCTCTTTTGTGACGGAAAAGGACCCTTCAGGTGGGCCGCATTATCTGGAGATCCTGAAGATATTCGGGTTACCGACCGCGAACTGATAAAGGCTTTTCCGGATAATCTGCATATGATTAATTGGTTGAAAAAGGCAGAGGAACGCGTCGAATTTCAGGGTCTCCCGGCCAGGATTTGTTGGTTTGGAATGGGTGAACGTGAAAAGGCCGGCGTCCTCTTTAATAATCTCGTGAAGAAGAGGAAGGTAAAAGCCCCGATCGTCATTGGACGGGATCATCTTGATTGTGGATCAGTGGCTTCACCGAACAGGGAAACTGAAAAAATGAAGGATGGCAGCGATGCTGTCTCTGATTGGCCGCTGCTCAACCTGATGGCCAATACAGGAGGTGGTGCAACATGGGTATCATTTCACCACGGAGGGGGTGTTGGAATGGGGTACTCCCAGCATGCTGGTATGGTCGTTGTGGCTGATGGAAGTGAACGGGCAGAAGCCTGCATTCGCCGCGTTCTTTACAACGATCCTGCACTGGGAATATTCCGACATAACGATGCTGGATATGAAAAAGCAAAAGAGAATTTGAATACATTTGATCTTAATTTTTGATTTATGATAAAGAACAGATTAATTGGTCCATTTACTCAGTTGCTGACAATGGACAATATCCCGGTCAAGGGGAGTATAAATGACAATCAGCTCGAAATCGTCCCTAATGGTGGAGTTGTCGTTTGCGAGGGGAAAATTGTTAAAATTGGAAATTTCGATGAACTTGGAATTGAGTTTGGAGATCGTAATACTATTATTGATTACATTGATAATGAAATGGTAGGAATCCCGGGGATGATCGATCCACACACTCATATTTGCTGGGCAGGAAGCCGGGCCAATGACTATTCGCTTCGGCTTGCAGGAAAAAGTTACCTCGAAATTGCCCTTGGGGGGGGTGGAATCGGCGATACTGTTGAAAAAACAAGGGCAGCTGAGGCGAATGAGCTCGAAGCTTTGCTCACAGAAAGGGCGCTCACCTATTTACGTAATGGAGTAACAACAATAGAAGTTAAAAGCGGCTATTGTTTGAATACTGAAGGTGAACTTAAACTTCTTGAAGTGATCAGAAAGGTGAATAAAAAGCTTTCTGTTGATTTGATTCCAACCTGTCTGGCTGCTCATATTAAACCATCCGATTTTGAAGGTACTCCGTCTGATTATTTGAAAGATATAATAAATAGTCTTCTTCCTGAAATCCTGAAACTGAATTTATCCACAAGGGCAGATATTTTTATCGATAGGGGGGCTTTCACGATTGCCGAAGCAAGGGATTATTTGACCATGGCAAAAAATTTGGGGTTTGACCTTATTGTTCATGGAGATCAGTTTACGGCAGGTGGGGTGGCCCTGGCCTGTGAGCTAAATGCCCGCTCTGTCGATCATCTCGATATGACGAAAGAGCAGGATATTAAGCTGCTTGCTGCATCAAATGTAATTCCGGTGGTCTTACCTGGTTCTTCTCTGGGATTAGGTAATCCGTTTGCTCCCGCCCGGAACCTTTTGGATGCAGGGTGTTCTCTTGCGATTGGTTCTGACTGGAATCCTGGTTCAGCTCCGATGGGTGATTTGTTGCTACAAACTGCACTTTTGGGTATTTTTGAGAAAATGACAATGGCTGAGTCATTGGCAGGTATCACTTTCAGGGCTGCTATGGCCTTAGGTTTAAACGACCGGGGAATTCTAAAAAGGGGATTTCTGGGCGATATGGCTGGATTTCCGGTCTCAGATTACCGTGAGATCATCTATCACCAGGGAAGTTTAAATCCATCGGTGGTGTGGAAGAGGGGTGAGAAGGAGACATTTTGAGTTGCAAATTATTTGGAGATCAGAATTAAAACCTAGCGTAGCATGAAGCAAATAATAGAATGTGTCCCCAATTTTTCGGAAGGACGCGATCTTTCCATTATAAAACAGATTACCGATGTCATCGAAAGCGTCAAGGGAATTCGATTGCTGAATGTTGATCCTGGCTATGCTACCAACCGGACAGTAGTTACTTTCGTCGGTGAACCTGAACCTGTGATTGAAGCCGCATTCAGGGCCATTCGGTGTGCCTCGGAAATTATCGATATGCGTAAACATAAAGGAGAGCATCCCCGTTTTGGTGCAACCGATGTTTGTCCGCTTGTCCCGGTTTCTGAAATTACAATGGATGAAACGGTAAAGTTTGCCGGAATACTTGCGAAAAGGGTTGGAAATGAATTAAATATCCCTGTCTATTGTTATGAATATGCTGCAGTTGAGGAGAAAAGGCGTAGTCTGGCTAATTGTCGTGCTGGCGAATATGAAGGGCTGGCCGAAAAGTTATTAAATACCGAATGGCATCCAGATTATGGTCCGGCAGTTTTTAATGCCCGAACAGGAGCAATAGCTATCGGAGCCAGAAATTTTCTCATCGCCTACAATATTAATTTGAATACCACCTCGGTTCGTCTGGCCAACTCGATTGCTTTTGATGTGCGGGAAGCTGGTCGTATCAAAAGAGAGGGGGATCCAGTAACGGGAAAAATTATTAAGGACGAAAAAGGAGAACCTGTAAGGATTCCCGGAACATTGAAAAAAGTAAGGGCAATCGGATGGTTTATTAAGGAATATGGTATTGCGCAAATCTCAATGAACCTTATTGATTTAACAACAACATCCATGCACCATGCATTCGATGAAGTATGTGAAAGGGCCCGCGACCGTGGAATCAGGGTGACCGGTTCTGAACTCATCGGAATGATCCCCTTGCAGGCTATGCTGGATGCAGGAAAATATTTTCTCCATAAACAACATCGATCGTCCGGCATCCCTGACCGCGAGATTATTCAGATTGCGGTCAAATCATTAGGTTTAAATGAATTTGGCCCTTTTGATCCTGATAAGAGAATTATTGAATATCTTCTCAATGGTGATTCTGATGAATTGATTTTGAAGTCAGTAAAGGATTTCATCTGCGAAACGGCTTCCGATTCGCCTGCACCCGGAGGTGGATCTGTTGCTGCCTGTGTCGGGGCGCTTGGTGCTGCACTTGGAACAATGGTCGCAAATCTGAGCACTCATAAACGGGGGTGGGACAATCGTTGGAAGGAATTTTCTGACTGGTCTGAAAAGGGGAAAAATTATTACGAAGCGATGCTGAAACTTGTTGATGAAGATACGAGGGCTTTTAACCAGATTATGGAGGCCTTCCAGTTACCAAAAGGGACCGATGAGGAGATCGCAGTAAGAAAAAAAGCTATTCAGTCGGCAACCAAATATGCCATAGAGGTACCATTCAGTGTAATGAAAATGGCTTACGAATCAATGGAAGTAATTGAGAAAATGGCCGAAACAGGGAATCCTAATTCAGCTACAGATGCCGGAGTTGGGGCTTTGTGTGCACTAACAGCTGTATCGGGAGCTTATTTAAATGTTTTAGTGAATGCATCAGGGATCGACGATAATGAGGCCATCGGTGAACTTCTTGGAGATGCTGCAATTCTTGAGGCAGAGGCAAAAAGCAAGTGTCAAAATATTCAGTCAATTGTCTGGAATAAGCTAAATCTAAAGTAACATCAGATTAAGATGAGTTAGGCCAGTATTATTCAAATCTTAAATTTTATGAACAATAAGGCACAACTAATTGTATCCTTTATTTAGATATAAATACTTTCCCGGATAAAATTATCTTTGCCTTAGAATCATTTGTTAATGTATTTAGGTTTGAAAATAAAATATTGGTGTGGTAAATCGTTGGGTTTTCTTCTGCTCATGCTCTTTTTAGGGTATTACGGAAGCATCACCTTATTTCCTCATTCCCATATTGTTAACGGAGTTACTATTGTTCATTCTCATCCTTACAATACAGACAACGGTAGCTCATCATCCGGTTTACCACATACTGGAAAAGAGCTGATTATTATTCAGTTACTGTCAGACCTCATTATAACGGCATTAGTTGTTGTTTTTGTGTTATTGATTGTCAGGCTTTTACTGCTTGATTTTACTGTTCGTTTAACTACGAATGGGTATGCTGAGCCTGGAGGATATTGTAATTACTCTCTTCGTGCCCCTCCCTCTGAAATGATTTAATCAAATATATTGCAATAACCAGTTTATTTCAATGAATTCTTTTTTTGTACTTGTCAGAAGTGACTTGTCAGATTTTTGTTCATTTCAAAATCAAAATAATAATGAAAAGATTATTGTGCATTAGCCTGATAGGGTTGATGTTTTCATGTCATACCAAAACAGGTCCCGGTATTTCAGCAAATTATTTCATTAAGGGAGACACAATTGTCATTCCCGGGAATTCCAACTTAATTGAAAAAATCAAAACCGATAAGGTCAGTGCAGCTCCATACCGGCATAAACGATCTGCCTCGGGTATTGTAAAGGCAATTCCTAATAATTATGCCCAGATTGCATCGCCCTTTGCCGGGAGGATCATAAAATCATTTATCAAATTAGGTCAGCGCGTTGGTGTAAATTCACCGATTTTTGAAATTAGCTCTCCCTCATTTTTTGAGGCTGGGAAAACTTACTATCAATCGAAGCAACAGATGCAGCTTGCTGAAAAAAATCTACGAAGACAACAGGATTTGCTGAAGAATGGCGTTGGTATCCAGAAAGATATGGAGGAAGCAGAGGTGATTTATGAGTCGGGAAAACGCGATTATGAGAATTCGATTGCAAGCCTCAATGTTTATCATGTCAATCCATCTGAAATGGTTTTGGGTGAGCCGTTGATCGTTCGTTCACCAATTGCAGGAGAGGTTGTTGCAGATAACATTGTGATTGGGCAGTATATGCGTGAAGATGCCGGCCCTGTTGCCATTGTTGCAGAATTGGGCAAAGTATGGGTTGTCGGCCAGCTGAAGGAGAAGGATATCAATAGCATACATGAATCTGACGAGGTTGAGATCGAGGCGGCGGGTATTCCAGATCTTATTATTAAAGGTGTTGTTTATCACATCAGCGAAATGATGGACGAAACCACCCGCTCTGTTGAAGTATTTATCGAGTGTGAGAATAGCGGTCGTAATTTGAAACCAGGAATGTATGCAACTGTTCAGTTTACCCAGAAAGCCGACAGTTCGATTCTTATTCCTGCAAGTGCTGTCCTGCAGATGGAAGAGAGCAGCTTTGTTTTCGTCAAAACCAGGGGGAACGAATATATGAAAAGAATGATCAAAACTTCCGGGACAGACAATGACAGGATCATTCTAAAGGCAGGATTAAGACCTGATGAAGAGATTGTCACTGAGGGGGCATTTTATTTACTCGAAGCCAAATAACCACATATATGCACGGAATTATTTTATTGGCCATTCGCAAGAGGTGGATAATGGTTGGCATTTTTCTTATTCTATCCATGTTAGGATTCTATTCCTGGCAGCAATTATCAATTGAGGCTTATCCTGATATTGCTGATGTTACAGTACAGGTGATCACTCAGGTTCCCGGACTTGCTGCAGAAGAGATTGAACAGCAAATCACGATTCCTCTTGAACGTGAGTTGAATGGTTTGCCCGGATTGCATGTGATGAGGAGTAAAAATGCCTTTGGTCTGTCGAACATTATCCTTGTTTTCGAAGATAAAACAGATGATTACTGGGCACGCCAGCGTGTACAGGAGCGGCTGACCGGTGTTCAGTTACCTTATGGTGCTGTTCCCGGATTAAATCCACTTACCTCGCCAACGGGGGAGATTTACCGTTATATCATAGAAAGTAAGAATCATGATCTTAGGGCATTGACCGATCTGAACAAATGGGTAATCATCCCAAGACTTAAACAGGTAACTGGTGTAGCTGATGTGAGCAATTTCGGAGGTATTACGACCCAGTTTCAGATAGAGATCGATCCTGTTAAACTGGAGCAATATCATCTTACCTTAACTGATGTTGCTGACAAGATTGGAAAGAACAATACGAATGCTGGCGGGAGTATGCTTTACCGTGGCGATCTGAGCTATGTAATCCGGGGTATCGGACTAGTTAAAGACCTGAGTGACTTGGGAGAGATTGTGGTAAAAACAGAAAACGGTGTTCCTGTTTTTATTAAAGATCTGGGAGACTTGAAATATGGAAATCTTGAGCGTAAGGGGATTCTTGGTTTTTCAGACAAAACCAGGAGTTATTCTGAAAGTATCGAGGGAGTAGTTCAGATGCTCAGGTACCAGAATCCTTCCAATGTGCTCGATGAAATTCATAATGCTGTTGACGAACTCAATAACGATATTTTACCGGAAGGGGTTAGAATTCATCCTTTTATGGATCGCACAAGTCTTGTAGGTACTACTTTAAATACAGTTTCGCACACATTGCTTGAGGGTGTTCTTCTGGTTTTGATTGTGCTGATTGTTTTTTTAGGGAGCTGGAGGGGTGCTTTACTGGTGGCAATTACGATTCCGATCGCTTTGTTAATTGCCTTTGGGCTCATGTTAATGACCAATATTCCCGCCAATCTTCTCTCCCTTGGGGCGATAGATTTTGGAATTATCGTTGAAGGGGCGATTGTAATGATGGAGACGATTCTGAAGAAGCGGGAAGATCATCCCCATCTTGAGCTTGAGGAGAAATCGATTGTTGAAAGAACTGTTGAAGTCGCGAAACCGGTTTTCTTCTCCTCAATAATAATCATTACCACCTATCTTCCGCTATTCGCCTTTGAAAGAGTGGAAAAAAAGCTTTTTACACCTATGGCTTTTACCGTCGGCTATGCCCTGATCGGAGCATTGGCTGTGGCACTTTTCCTGATTCCAGGATTGGCCTATGTCCTCTACAAAAAGCCGCAGAAGACCTACCATAATAAGTGGCTTGAAAAGCTCTCCACAATTTATTGTCGTCAGACTAAACAGATTATCGAGAGGCCAAAATCTGTATTTGCCCCTTTGGGTATTATTCTTTTTGCTGCAATAATTCTGACTATTATGGTTGGCAAGGATTTCCTCCCCCAGTTGGATGAAGGATCAATATGGTTGCAGGTACAGCTACCCCCGGGTATTTCAATGGAGAAATCAAAGGCGATGAGTGACACCCTCCGTCAACGAATCATAAAATATGACGAGGTGACCTATATAATGATTCAGACTGGCCGTGATGATGAAGGTGTCGATCCTTTTTCAATTTCCCATCTTGAGTGTTCAGTCGGTTTAAGACCCTATAATGAGTGGAAGAATGGTAAGAAAAAGAGTGATTTGATAGCAGAGATGTCCAGGGAACTTGAGAATATGCCGGGTTATTCTGTGGGCTTTTCGCAGCCGATTATAGATATGGTGATGGATCAGATTGCAGGAACGCACAGTGATCTGGCCGTAAAAGTTTATGGTGAAGATATGAAAGAGAGCAGGCGCGTTGCAGAAGATGTTTTAAATGTTCTGAAAACGATTCCGGGTGCAGCGGATCTTGCTATCGATCAGGAGTCACCCCTGCCCCAGTTAAAGATCCAGGCCAATCGGGAAAAAATTGCACAATACGGACTGAATGTCTCAGATGTCGCCGAACTGGTTGAAGTAGCCATAGGTGGGAAGGCCATTTCCCAGATTTTCATTGGGAATAAAGTTTATGATGTCATTTGCCGCTACAATGAAAATAGCCGGAATACTCCTGAGAAAATTGGAAATCTGATGCTTACCTCAGGTTCTGGTGCAAAAATACCCTTGTCGCAGGTAGCTGATATTAAACTCAGTACTGGTGCCAGTTCCATCACGCGGGAGATGAATAAGCGTTATGTAACATTGCGTATAAACCTTCGGGGGATCGATCTTACCGCTTTTCTAAAAGAGGCACAAGGAAAGATTGCCAGGAATGTAAAATACAACCGCGAGAAATGCAATATCCGTTGGAGTGGACAATTTGAAAATCAGAACAGGGCATATTCGCGTCTTGGATTAATTGTCCCGCTGGCACTTGCAATCATGTTTTTATTATTATTCGGTGCCTTTGGAAAGTTTCGGCAGGCAGGACTACTTATGGGTGCTGTTCCGCTTGCACTTTTTGGGGGTATGCTCGCACTGAATGTTCGTGGGATGACCCTGAATGTCTCGTCTGCAGTTGGGTTTATTGCCCTTTTCGGGGTCTCAATACAGAATGGAGTTATTATGATTGCGCATATCAATGCCCTTCGGGAGCATGGAATGGAATTACAGGAGGCAGTAATTCAGGGTGCTCACCACCGATTCCGTCCGGTTTTGATGATAGCAACTGTAGCAGTACTCGGATTGCTTCCGGCATCCTTATCAACCGGAATCGGTTCTGATGTTCAACGTCCACTGGCAACAGTAATCGTATACGGCTTGTTTTTCGCCACATTGATAACACTTTACGTGTTGCCGGCATTGTACTATCTTGCAGAAAAGAAATGGTCCGGTGATGATCAGATACAACCTAATGAAAATTAATGAGATGAAGATAATTACGGTATGCCTGATTAGTTTGTTGTTTCAGGTGAAAATTGCGTGGAGCCAGACAGATACAATGATTAACCGGAAGATGTTGAAATTTATTGAATACATGGACCTGGTAGGTAAACACAACTTAGATCTTGCTTCGGCACGATTTGAAGTGAGTAAATCGGAAGCGGCAATCGAAATGGCTAAAATCTTTCCGGATCCCAACTTATCATTTGGTGTATCGCAGGACAAGGAGGCAAATTTGACCACCGGTCATGGAGTCTCTTCGGGATTGGATGTGACGATTGATCTTTTTGGGAAGCGGAGAGCAAGGATTGATCTCGCCAGAAGTGAGCATGAGCTGACCAAAGCTTTATTGTCTGACTTTTTCAGAAACCTTGAGGCAGATGCCGCAACCACATTTCTGGATGCTTTAAAGCAAAAGCAGCTTTTTGGGGTGAAAATCAGCTCCTATCAAACGATGAAAAGACTTGCTGAAGCTGATAGTCTACGATTAAAGTTAGGAAGTATTATGGAGATTGATGCCATCCAAAGTAATTTGGAGGCTGAGTCATTATACAACGATTTATTACAGGCTGAGGCTGATCTGAAAAATTCTTATATCCGGATATCACAGATGACCGGAACTTTAAAGGTGGATACACTTTTGATTCCAGATGGAAATCTGGTATTTAAAGAACGACATTTTGTACTTTCTGATTTGATTGAAATTGCCCGGAATAACAGGGCAGATCTTGTTGCAGCTCTTTATAATAAAGTAGTTGCAAAGAAGGCATTAAAACTCGCAAAAAAAGAAAGGAATATTGACCTTGGCCTCTCTCTCGGAATCCAAAATGGTTATCCGTCATCAGGTAACGGACCCACAGCATCGACAGTGTCAGCCGGAATAGCTATTCCCCTGAAATTTTCGAATATTTATAAGGGGGATCTTAAAATGGCGGAATTTCAGATATCGCAGAATGAAGCGCTTTATGAAAAAGCTGATTTACAAATCAGGACAGAGATATCCCAGGCTTTGCAGCAATACCAGGCGTTTTGCAAACAGGTCGACAATTTCGATCATGGACTGTTGGAGAGTGCACAAAAAGTCCGTAAGGGGAAGATTTACAGTTATAACCGGGGAGAGACCTCTTTGCTTGAGGTTCTAAATGCCCAACGTACTTACAACGATATTCAGCAGGCTTATTATGAAACATTGTATAATCGGGCGGTTTCACTTGTAAACCTTGAAAAGGCTGCTGGTATCTGGGATATAAATTTTTAATGTGCTAATATGCTAATTTGAAAATTTAAAAATGAGGGAATGTACTAATGTCCTATTATGCTAATGGGGTAATGAAGCAAGGATTTAAGTAATAATTGTAACATTCAAAAAAAAGCCGGGTAATTTCGATCAAATTAGCCCGGCTTATCTTATTAATTAAAAGAAATTATACACCAAATGCTGTCTGAATTTTTTCAACATAATCGAGTTTTTCCCAGGTGAAGAGTTCCACCTCTTTTATCACCTCCCCGAAATAGGGTGATGAGTATTTTTTTGTAATCATCTGAGGAGTACGCCCCATGTGTCCATATGCTGCTGTCTCTTCATAAATAGGATTTCGCAGCTTGAGTCGCTCCTCAATAGCATAGGGACGGAGATCGAATAATGAGGTAATTTTTTCAGCAATCTCACCGTCACTTAACGCAACATTCGAAGTCCCATAGGTGTTTACATAAATATTGACTGGTTGAGCAACACCGATAGCGTAGGCGAGCTGGACTAAAACCTCTTCAGCAATGCCGGCGGCAACCATGTTTTTTGCAATATGTCTGGCTGCATACGCAGCTGATCGGTCAACTTTTGACGGATCTTTTCCTGAGAAGGCTCCACCACCGTGTGCCCCTTTCCCACCATAAGTATCAACGATGATTTTACGACCAGTTAATCCGGTATCACCATGAGGTCCACCAATCACAAATTTCCCGGTAGGATTGACGTATAAAATATAGCCGGGCTTAAATAAATCCTGAATATGTGCGGGCAATTTTGTAAGTATCGCAGGAATCAGAAAATTCTGAACATCCTCCTTGATTTTATCACACATTGCCTGATCGGTTTTTGCCTGTTCTTCAGGAGAACTGTTTTCCGGCAAAAGAAACTCGTCGTGCTGCGTTGATACGACAATGGTATGAACTTTGACAGGTTTGTTATCAATATCATATTCAATAGTCACCTGCGATTTCGAATCGGGACGGAGATAGGTCATGACCTCTCCTTCACGACGGATATTAGCTAATTCCTGAAGCAATAAATGCGATAAATCAAGCGATAGCGGCATATAATTTTCCGTTTCAGACGAAGCATAACCGAACATCATCCCCTGATCACCTGCTCCCTGATTTTCACGATCCACTTTATCGACTCCCCTGTTAATATCAGGTGACTGCTCATGAAGAGCTGTTAAAACACCACACGAATCACCATCAAACTGGTATTCCGCTTTTGTATAGCCGATCCTGTTGATAACCCTGCGTGCTACCTCACGCACATCAACATAGGTTTGCGATTTGATCTCGCCGGCTAATATAACCTGTCCTGTCGTTACCAAAGTTTCGCATGCTACTTTGGAATTAGGATCGTATGCCAGAAATTCATCGAGAAGCGATGCAGGGGGCTGCCCGGCAAGAACCGCCAGACGGTAGGCGCTTCCCCGCATCTGGGCATTCAGCGGCGGAATGCTTGCACGCGTGCGTTCGAACAGCGCCTCAGACAGTTCCACTTCCATCTCGGTGCCTATCCGGGCATCCAGCCTGACTTTGGCAAGAGACAGGGTTTTCTCCTGAATGTCGCAGTTCTGCTGCGCTACAGCCAGTTGGCGCTGGGCACCCCGCAGTTCCATATAGTTCCGGGCGATTTCTGCAATGACTGAAATCATGACATCGTGATAGTTCGCAATGATAGCCTGTTCACGAGCCGCAGCGGCTGCCACTTCCGCCTGCCTGCCTCCAAAGATATCTATCTCCCAGGTTGCATCAAAACCCACCTGATAGAAATCCTGATCCAGATTTATAAGGCCGGGCGGCAGTTGGCCCACAATGCCGGCCGTTCCGCTCAGCCGTGAGTGATTGGCCCCGGCAATGGCGTCAGCCTGCGGCATGAGGCTTGCAGCCGAAACGCCGCGGAGTGCTCTTGCCTCCCGGACATGTGCTTCGGCTTCCTTCAGGCTCTGATTTTCTGCTATTCCCCTCTCAATGGTCTTCACGAGCAGAGGGTCATTGAGGTTCTGCCACCAGCGGACTGTTTCGGGCTGCAGCGCTGCTGTACCTTGAGCGGTTTGGAATGCATCCTGCTGCGGCAATGAAGGACGGACATAATCCGGTCCAGCCTGGCATCCTGAAACCAGGAGCATCAGTACCAGCAGCCGCGTGCCTCTGATAACTGTCGAAACTGCACATTTATTCATGCACCGACTCCTTCATGAATATCGCGCGACAGGTCTCTTAGGCCGGCAACGGTAACCCGCCGGATATGCCGCGCCATTTCGTCAATCCCTTCCCCTCTCAAATCAAGGTCAGGATAGATCATCTCAATGGTTTGCCTGTTCTGAAAAATAAATATGAGCTGTCCTATTATCGTCAGCGCCCCGCGGACAACGGACGGGTGATCGATGGGCAGGTTCATCACCTGACCCACAATAATGCGGAACATCTGGGCGCTGGGACGGATTTGAAGTTCCACCAGTTCCTTGACAGCCTGGGTTGGCGCAGCCATCTCGCGAAGAAATATCTGGGTTGTCCAGCCCTCCGGAGACAGGTCGAGCATGGTGTGGAGAAGTTCGAGCAACAGGTTTTCGAGCCTTTCTTCCACAGTTCCCAGATTCTGGACGGCGGTCTCAATGGCGCGAATGTTGATCAACCGGCGGTGAGCCTCACGCAGCACTTCGACATAGAGCTGTTCCATGCTGCCAAAGTGGTAATTGATCGCAGCGTAATTGACATGGGCCAGATCGCAGATTTCCCGCCCGGTTGCCCGATCGAAACCCTTTTCTGAAAACACCATGCCTGCGGCTTCAATAAGGCGGTCATGCGTGCTGACGATAGTCCCGACGAAGAGGTTTGCGCTTTTTTGATCTGTATCGTTCCCTTTCATAAAGCCGGACAGTAGCATCAGGGGAATTGCGTGTCAAATATAAATTTGAATTTCAAATTTATATTTGACACCATAGAACGATCTATATATATTCCTGTCAGGAGGGAACAAAAAACATGAAAAAAACGGTTATATTCATATTCCTTGTCGCTCTGATATCCGTAGCGGCCATCCACTGGAAGATCACTCACCCTGCAGGCAGCACGCAGGATGAACTCCTGATGTTCGGGAACGTGGACCTGCGTCAGGTCAATCTCGCATTCAACGGCAACGAGAGAATTGCAGCCGTCCTGGTGCAGGAGGGTGACCGTGTGGAGGAAGGCCAGGTGATTGCAACTCTGGATACAGAGAGGCTCAAGGCTTCGGTGGCACAGGCAGAGGCCAGGCTGCAGGCACAGCGGCATGTGGTAGAGCGCCTGAAAAACGGAACCCGCCCCGAAGAAATCGATCAGTCCCGTGCAAATGTCTATGCTGCACAGACCGACCTGACGAATGCCCGCCTTATCTCTGACAGGCTGACGATATCCGCCACGGCCGGGGCAACCAGCCAGCAGGACATGGATACGGCTCAGGCTGCTGTCGATGTGGCAGAAGCAAAGCTCCGAGTCGCCCAGAAGGCACTTGACCTTGCCGTGAAAGGTCCCCGGAAGGAAGATATTGCGGAAGCTCAGGCTGTGCTCCGGGCAAATGAAGCCGATCTTGCGGTGCTGAAGCAGAACCTTTCTTACGGAACCCTCACCAGTCCAGCAAAGGGCGTTGTCCAGAACCGCATACTGGAGCCTGGAGAGATGGCATCGCCTCAAAGACCAGTTCTGTCCCTTGCTGTCATGGATCCCAAGTGGGTCCGCGTTTATGCTTCAGAAACGGATCTCGGAAAAATCCGCCTGGGAATGAAGGCTACTGCCACCACGGACAGTTTTCCCGGAAAACACTACAAGGGATGGGTCGGATTCATTTCACCGGTTGCATCATTCACCCCCAAGACGGTTGAAATGACCGATCTGCGATCATCGCTTGCCTATGAGGTCCGCATCTTCGTAGAGGATCCCACTGATGAACTGCGACTGGGAATGCCTGCCACTGTCCGGGTTCCGCTGACGCAGGAAAATGCGCAAGGAAACGGGGCCGCTGCCGGAAATGGATGAACATGCGGCCGGACATGAAGTGCTGAGCTGCGAAGGGTTATCCATGGAGTTCACGGATGAACGGAAAAGAAATATCAGCGCTCTGGATGGGGTGTCCCTGTCCATCAACAGGGGGGTTGTAACGGGGTTGATCGGTCCGGACGGCGCCGGCAAGACAACCCTTATCCGGCTGGCAGCCGGACTCTTTACTCCTAAAACAGGATCCATTCACGTTCTCGGCATGGATGTGGCTTCCCGCCCCCAGGCGGTTCAGTCCCGGATCGGCTATATGCCGCAGAGGTTCGGGCTCTATGAAGATCTGACTGTTCTTGAAAACATGAATCTCTATGCCGATCTGCACGGACTCTCTGCTGAAACCCGAACCGTACGCTATCCCCAGCTCATGCAGATGACCGGTTTAAGCCGCTTTACCGGCCGCCTTGCCGGCCGCCTGTCCGGAGGCATGAAGCAGAAGCTGGGGCTTGCCTGCACCCTCGTGAGCACGCCCGACCTGCTGCTGCTCGATGAACCTACAGTAGGGGTGGACCCCCTTTCACGGCGTGAACTCTGGGAGATTGTGTACAGTCTGGTGAGGGATCAGGGCATAACGGTGCTGCTCAGCACCTCCTATCTCGATGAGGCCGAGCGATGCGACATGACGGTGCTTCTTTTTCAGGGGAAGGTGCTGGCATCCGGCTCCCCCTCGCAGATCAGCTCGATAGCCGACGGCAGGTCGTTCCGGATCGAAACGCCGCACCACCTCAAGCCCCGCCAGCTTCAGGCACGCATGGCTGTTGCCGAAGGCATCGTGGATGCCGTCCTTGAAGGCAGTTCTGTCCGTATTGTCACCTCCGGCGGAAAAGCATCCGAACATGCGGCTTCAGAAGGCTTGACCGTAAGACCGGTGGCGCCCCGGTTTGAAGACGGCTTCATGACGCTTCTGAGCCGCACCGCCGGAGAGCGCACCGATGCGCCCCAGCCTCTGCTCAACCCTGCCGCAACACCGGCTGAAACGGAAGTAGTGGTTGAAGTCAGCAACCTGTTCAAGCGTTTCGGAAGCTTCACTGCTGTTGAAAACGTGACCTTCCAGGTTCACCGGGGAGAAATTTTCGGCCTTCTGGGACCTAACGGCGCAGGCAAAAGCACCACCTTCCGCATGCTCTGCGGCCTGCTTCCGGCAACCAGCGGCAGTCTGAGCGTTGCCGGAATGGATCTTCGCCGCGCCCGGGCATCGGCCAGGCAGCGCATCGGATACGTGGCGCAGAAGTTTTCCCTCTACGGGCCGCTTACGGTGATGGAAAATCTCGAATTCTTCGCCGGTGCCTACGGCCTGAGAAACCTTCGCAAAAAACAGCGCATCGACTGGGCACTGGTGCAATTCGGCCTTCAGAAACGGGTTAATTCCCCGGCCGGCGAACTGCCGGGAGGCTACAAGCAGCGCCTGGCAATGGCCTGCGCCCTGATGCACGAGCCCGATATCCTGTTTCTCGACGAGCCTACCTCCGGCGTTGATCCCCTTGCCCGCCGGGAGTTCTGGAGCCGCATCAACACGCTGGCTGACGAGGGCGTCACCATCATCGTCACCACCCACTTCATGGAAGAGGCCGAATACTGCGACCACATGGTCATCATGGTGGACGGCCGCATCCTGGCCTCCGGAACGCCCCTGTCCATACGCAGTCAGGCATCGCCGCAGGAAGGGAAAGAGCCGACCATTGAGGAGTCTTTCATCCACATTGTCGAGAACTTCCGGGAGAGCGCTTTATGAAAATTCATGTTTCCGCCGACAATTCAGGAATGAGCCTTCGCCGCATCCGCTCCCTCATCCACAAGGAAATCCTGCAGGTCATCCGGGATCCCAGCAGCATTGCCATTGCCCTGGTACTGCCCGTGTTTCTCATTCTGCTGTTCGGATATGCCCTGTCCCTTGATGTCAAGGAGGTACCCCTGGCGCTGGTGCTCGAAAACCCGACCCCCGGTTCCGCCAGCGTGGCCGGTGCCTTCAGGCTCTCCGACTATTTCAAGGTAACCACCGCTGATTCCATGCAGGAGGCGGTTGCTCTCATGCAGAACCGCAAGGTGGACGGCATTGTCCGCCTTTCCCACGATTTCGACCGTACCGCTGCCTCCGGCGCCGCATCTGTCCAGGTGATTGTCCGGGGGGTGGATGCCAACCGGGGACGTTTTATCGAGGGCTATGTCCAGGGCAGCATCGGGC
>Ga0118677_10005984_pt1 | contig 20934 bp, 23 predicted proteins | sample AliMusrvi5mmetaG_FD_86154 | JGI IMG/M metagenome (GOLD analysis project Ga0118677, IMG submission 86154)
AGCTCGAGTTCGACGGCGTGCGCCTGGCCGGCCAGTGGCCGCTCGGCCAGCTGCGCGCCGTCACCGCCGCCGGGGCCACGATCTTCGGCCCGGCCGTGAACGTGAACACCACGAAGTCGCTCGCCTGGAACACGGCGCGCGCCTGCGCCCTCGTGAAGCCGGTGACCGCCGAGGCCACCATCCCCGTGCACATGAACGCGGGGATGGGCGTCGGCGGCGTACCGATGACGCCATATCCGCCGACCGATGCCACCTCGCGCGCCTCGCGCGCGATCGTCGACATCTGCAAGGTCGATGGCTTGTAGGTCGGCGTCGGGGATCCCCTCGGGATGGCCTCGACGCACGCGCTCGCCTCGGGCATGGGCGGGATGCGGACTGCCGGAGATCTGGTGGCCCGCATGCAGATGACCCGGGGCATGCGCCTTCCGCAAGCCAAGCAGTACGTCGCCGACAAGCTCGGCTGTTCGGTGCTCGACCTCAGCGACACCGTCGCAATGCACGACCTGCGCCGCGACCTCGGCCTCGGCCGCATCCAGGTGCAGGACCTCACGTATGCCGACCAGCCGGGGGCGATGGAGGCGAAGTTCCACATCGCCGACGTCCTCGACATCCCGATCAACTCGGTGGAGCGGTTCAAGGCGCACGCCGGACTGGACTGACATCAGGAAGCTGTCGGCGCCGGGCGGCCGGTAGGGCGGCGCCGCGGGCACGGCGGCATTCAAGCTCGGCGGCGGCCCGGTCGACAACATGCGGAGAGCGTACCGCGGCGCCTGGCGGCGCCGTGCGCATGGACTCAGAGCAGGAGCAGGTATGCAAAGACTCCCATCGCCGGCGACGCCGAGCAGGGCGCCCGTCGCGCGCGCGGACCGGAGGGTGACTTGACCGCCCCAGACGGCCGCACCCCGCGCGTCTTCATCGCCATCCCGACGCGCGACATGACCGCCGCCATCAGCGCGCGGCTCGCCCTGCTGCTCGTGGAGCTGGCGCGGCGCCCGGACGAGCCCATCATCGAGATCGTCCCCGGGTATCCCGTGGACCGCGTGCGCAACCAGATCTGCAAACGCTTTCTCGAGAGCGACGCCGACTTTCTGCTGATGATCGACGACGATGCGGTCCCGCCGGCGACCGTCCTCGAGATGGTCAAGCACGACAAGGACGTCGTCGCCGGCCTTTGCTACGCCTACCTGCCGCGCCTCGGTTACTACTCCGTGGCCTATCCCTCGGGGAACAGTGACGTGAAGGTGCCGCGCCTCGGGATCGGCGCCCAGATCGAGCACCAGGGCCTCATGGAGGTCGAGCTCGCGGGCAGCGCCTGCCTGCTCATCCAGCGGCGCGTCCTCGAGGCGCTCGAGCCGCCCCACTTCACGATGCTTCTCGACGACGACCGCCTGCTCATCAAGGACAGCGAGGACTTCACCTTCTGCCGCAAGGCCCGCAAGGCCGGCTTCTCCATCTGGCTCGACACCGACCAGCCCTGCAGCCACTACCGGGCCCTCGATATGCACGCCAGCGTGCACTGGGCGCAGGAGTACGCCGCCCGGCAAAGACTCGCAGAGCTCGACCTGTGAGACACGTCAAAAGAACCGGCAACGCCACGAGAGACGGGATCAGATGAGCATGAGCGACGCACAGGAGTTCCTGCGGCAGTTGGCCGCCGACCCCGCTCTGGCCGGGGAAGACGCCGCCGCCCACCGGCGGCTGCTCGTCGAGCTGGCCCGCGACCAGGGCTTCGCGGTCACGGAGCAGGACCTCGTCGAGGCGGCGCGGGCCGCACAGGAGGCCCCATATGGAGCGCTGGACGACGCGGCCCTGGAAGGGGTAGTCGCCGCCGGCACGAGCTTCGAGAACTTCAACTTCACCCTCAATTAGACGAAGGATGAGGGCATCTCCGGCGCTCGATGTGCCGAGCCCGCATCGCGCGCAGTGCGTTGCGCCGCGGAGGGTGCGTGAGCCCGGCGGCCCTGCCGCCGTCAAAGGAGAGACGTGGACACACAGCTTGACCTGAGCCGGCGCCAGCCGCTGCTGCCGCTGGGCTCGGACTTCCCAATGACCTTCTACGACGCCGCCCGGCTCGACCGCTACAAGGACGCGGTCCTCCAGGTGCTCGAGCGCACCGGCGTCAGGTTCGCCTCACCCAAGGCGCTCGCGATCCTCGAGGAGCACGGCGCGCAGGTGGATCGCGCGTCCGGGGTCGTGCGCTTCGCGCCCGAGCTCGTGGCGCGGGCCTTGGCGCGCGCGCCGCGCAGCTTCTGGCTGGGATCGCGCGACGGCACCCTCGACCTCGACCTTGCGAGCGGCGAGACCTACAACACGACCAACGGCTGCGGCACCGAGGTCGTGGACTGGCGGACCGGGGTGCGCCGCCAGCCGACGAAGGAGGATCTGGCGGCGATCACCCGCATGGTGGACTACCTCGGCTCGCTGCAGTTCTGGTGGCCCAACGTGGCCGCCGCCGACTGCGGCGACACGCACACCCTGCACGAGCTGGACGCGGCCTGGAACAACACCGCCAAGCACCTGCAGGGCATGGTGCAGGGCGAACGGGAGGCGAAGTACGCCGTGGAGATGGCGACGGTGATCGCAGGCGGGCCGGAGCAGCTTCGACGCCGGCCCCCGATGAGCGATCTCATCGGCACAGTCCAGCCGCTGGTCAACGACAAGGACGGCATCGAGGCGGCCCTCGTCTTCGCCGCCGCCGGCATCCCCGTGTGCTTCGTCACCATGCCCACGTATGGGACGACGGCGCCGGCCACCAAGGCCGGCGCCTACGTGATGGGCTTCGCCGAGCTGATCAGCGCCACGGTGCTCGTCCAGCTCGCGCATCCAGGCGCGCCCGTCATCCTCTTCCCCCTGCCGGTACACGCCGACCCGCGCACGGCCGCGCTCGTCACGGCTCCGCTGAACCACCGCGGCCTCTTCCTGCCCAGCGAACTGGTGCACCATTTCGGCCTGCCGGCGATGACCGGCTACGCCGGCACCGACGACGACCAACCGGGCACCTGGCTGGCGGCCGCCGAGACCGCACACACCGTCATGCTGGCCGGCATCGTCGGCTCCGAGCTGATGACCACCATCGGCCTCACCAACCGCTACCAGCTGTTCACGCCCGAGCACATGATGCTGGACGACGACCTGTACCACCGCGCCGCCAACGCCTTTCGCGATCTCGAACTGGACGAGGAGACGCTGGCGCTCGACGTGATCGACGCCGTCGGGCCCGGCGGTCACTTCCTCGGGCAGGCGCACACGCGCCGTCACATGAAGGAGACGGTCGAGCGCTCCGTGGGTCAGGAGATCGGCCCCGACGGCGTGCACTACCGCGATCCGCTCGAGGTCGCCCGCGAGCGCGGCGTGGACATCCTCGAGAACTACCGGCCGGAGCCGCTGGACGAAGCCAAGGCGGCGGAACTGCGGCGCATCGTGGCCGCGGCGGACGCGGAGCTGCGCGGCTAGGGCAGGTTGGTCGCAGCCCGGAGCCCGCCGTCGCGCCCGTGTCCGCGGCCAAGCCGGCCGCCGGCCGACATGTGTCGCGTCGCGCCGGCACCAGATCCGGTACCAGACTCGGCACCGGATTCGGCACGGGATTCGGCACCAAGTTCGGCATCAGACTCGGCACTGAATTGTGCGCCGCCCGGGTGCGAGTATCTCAGGCGTCGCCCGAGACGCCGCTGCCCGGCGCGCCGCCGCCGCTGCCGCTGCCCGGCGCGCCCGTGTCGCTGCCGCTGCCCGGCGCGCCAGCGCCGCTGCTGCCGTCGAGGTAGCTCATGATGAGCTGGCGCCAGATCTCGAAGGCCGGACCGATGTCCAGGCCGGGATCGGCCTGCATCTGCAGCGCGACGCCGTCGGCGATCGCGACCGTCAGCAGGGCCAGCGGCTCGAGCTTGGCCGGATGATCGGTGCCGGCCTGGGCGCCGAGCGCCCAGGCGTCCAGCTTGCGGTACCAGTCGAAGAGCGCGCTCAGATGCGGGCGCAGTTCCTCGTCGCGCAGGATGTGCGGGACGACCTCGTAGAACATCTGGTAGGAGCGCAGGTCCCGCGCATACGTCTGGTGCAGCTGGAAGAGCGCGCGCCGGCGCTCCTCCCCCGGGGGCACGCTGGCGAGCTCCTCGATCAGCTCGACGCTCTCGAGGTACATGACCGAATCGATGAGCGTCGAGATGAGCCCGGCCTTGCTGCCGAAGTGATAACGGATCAGGGCCGGGTTCTCGCCGGCCTCGGCGGCGATGTTGGCGAAGGTCAGCGCCGGGAAGCCGTCCCGGGCGAGCACGCGCTTGGCGGCCTCGAGGATGCGCGCCGCGGTCGGCGCCAGGCGCGGCGCCGGGTCCTCGATCGGTATCTCGTACCTCGCCACGCCCCGCCCCCTCCCATCGATCGTGCCCGGCATTCCTTGACAGCCCGGGCGCATCTGCTACTCTACCACCTTAATTAGTTATGTGACTAACTAACCCTTCCGATGGGACTGCCGACGGGACGCAGCCTCTTACCACCGACAGGAGGAGCAGGGTGAAACGCAACCTGCACGCCGGCCGCCTCGGGAGCGGCGGCCTCAGTCTTAACGTCTTCACCGACGCCGAGCTCGACGACATCCACTTCGCCACGCTGGAGGTCCTCGAAAGCACCGGCGTCTTCGTGGAGGACGACGAGGCGATGGACATCTTCAAGGATGGCGGCTGCCGCGTAGACCGCGAGACCCGCATCGTGCGGATCCCGGGCCACGTGGTGGAGGACGCCATCCGCTCCTCGCCGAGCCGGTACACGCTGTACGGCCGCGAGCCCAGGAACGACTTCGTCATGGAGCCGGGACGCGTCGCCTTCACCAACTTCAGCGAGGGCATCCGCGTGATCGACGTGGAGACGGGCGAGTACCGCGATTCGACGCTGGCCGACATCGCCGACATCGCCCGTCTCAACGACTACCTCAGCGAGTTCGACACGCACGAGATCGCCGTGGGCGCCAAGGACGTGCCGCCGCAGACCGCCGCCGTGCACAACACCGAGGCGCAGCTGCTCAACACGACCAAGCCGATCGGCATCGGCCCGCTCTCCGGCATGGAGGCCAGGGCGATCTTCCGCATGTGCGCCGAGATCGTCGGCGGCGAGGACGAGCTCCGCGCCCGCCCGATCGTGTACGGCGGCGTCTGCCCGGTGAGCCCGCTCAAGCTGCCGCGCGACGCCACCGAGGTGATCATCGAGTCGGCGCGCTGGTGGATCCCCAACAACATCCTCAGCATGGCGATGTCCGGCGGCTCCGCCCCGGTCACGCTGGCCGGGACGCTCGTAACCCACAACGCCGAGGTGCTTGCCGGCATCACGCTGGCACAGCTCACAGAGCGCGGCTGCCCCATGATGTACGGCAGTTCGACGACGGCGATGGACCTCAAGCTCGCCGCCGCGTCGGTGGGCTCGCCGGAGATCGCGATGATCAGCGCCGCGGTCGCGCAGATGGCCAAGCGCTACATGATCCCCAGCTTCGTGGCCGGGTTGTAGACAGATTCCAAGCTCGGTGACGCCCAGGTAGGACACGAGAAGACCCTCACCGGACTAGTGGCAGCGTTGGCAGGCGCCAACCTGATCTACGGTGCAGGGATGATCGAGTCGGGAGTCACCTTCGATTGCGGGCAGTTCGTGATGGACAACGAGTTCGCGCGCATGATCAAGAGCGTCGTGGCGGGTATCCCGGTCACGGACGACACCCTGGCGGTGGAGGACATCGCCAAGGTCGGTCCGTTCGGGGATTTCCTCAGCCTCGACTCCACGCTCAAGCACATGCGCGAGCTGAGCCAGCCCGAGGTCCTCGACCGCCGCGTGCGCGAGGACTGGGAGGCACGCGGCTCCAAGGAGCTCTACACCACGTGCCTCGAGAAGGCTCGCGACGTGCTGCGCGAGTACCACCCCGAGCCCGTCCCGGACGACGTCGCGGCGCGCGTGCACGCGATCGTCGAAGAGACCGACCGCGCCGCCGGCGTCGCCTGAAGGAGGCAGTCACCGTGAAGGACCCACTCAAGCAGGCCGTCATCGACGGCAACATGGACACGGCGTTGGCCCTCACCCAGGCGCTCATCGCCACCGGGGCGCCGGCGCGGGAGGTCCTCGACGACGCCCTCCTGCCCGGCATGGAGGTCGTGGGCGCGCGCATGCGCGAGGCCGAGATCTTCATCCCCGAGGTGCTGCTCAGCGCCCGCGTCATGCAGGCCTGCCTCGACCTGCTGCGCCCGCACATGGCGGCCGGCGAGGAGGCCGGCATGGGCACCGTCGTGATCGGCACCGTCGAGGGCGACCTGCACGACATCGGCAAGAACCTCGTCGGCATGATGCTGCAGGGCGCCGGCTTCACGGTCGTCAACCTCGGCACCGGGGTCAAGAGCGCCGACTTCGTCGCCGCCGTCAAGGAACACCAGCCGAAGATCATCGGCATGTCTGCTCTCCTGACCACCACCCTGCCGCACATGGGCGAGACGATCGCCGCCCTCAAAGAGGCCGGCCTGCGCGACTCCGTCAAGGTGATGGTCGGCGGCGCCCCCGTGACCCAGGCCTGGGCCGACGAGGTCGGGGCCGACGGCTACGGGGCCAACGCCGGCATGGCGGTCGACCGGGCGAAGGCGCTGGCCGGCGGCTGACGAGAGACGCCGCCGCGGGCGCCGAGCCGGCGCCGCGCTAGAGCAGCTCGGCTTCGGCGCGCTCGACGTGCCGCCGGAGCTCGGCGCGCACGTCGTCGGGGAGGGGCTCGGGCGCGTGCGTGCGCAGGATCTCACGCGCCCGCTCTTCCGCGCTCTGCAGCGCGCCGCGGTTGCCGGCGGCGAGCCAGGCGTCGTGGGTCGAGCGGTCCCACACGCCGGGCCGCCAGATCTCGCCGCTCTGCGCTCGCGCGTGCTTCTCCGCAAGATACGTCCCGCTGGGGCCGACCTTGCGGATCACGTCCAGGGCGAGCGTCTCGTCGGTCACTTCGATGCCGGCGGCGACCTTCTGCACGATGCCGTAGACCTCCGCCTCCATCAGCAGGTGCGCGTAACTGAGCGTCTTCGAGCCGTCGAGCAGGCCACAGCCGTTCATCATCTCCGCGCCGGCGCTCGCGCTGGCGAGCGTCGAGAGAGCATCGTCGACCGCCGCCTGCCAGCCGGGCTCCTTGGCGCCGGTGGCCTGCGTGCCCATCGCCATGGCGAGCCCGTAGTGGTGCGCCATCTGGGTGGCCGCAGCGGCGAGGAGGTAGTCCTCGGGGCTGCCGCCGGTGTAGCCGCCGGTCTTGAGGTCCATCACGCTCGGCGCGCTGGCGAGGAAGACGGGCGCGCCCGGTGAGGCGAGCTGCAGGAGCACCGTGCCCGCGATCACAGCCGCCAGGTTCACCACCAGGTTGCCGGCCATGGTCGCCGGGGCGGACGCGCAGGCGAGCGTGAGCGAGAGGAACCCGACCGGTACGCCGGCCGCGGCGCAGACGAGCGCCGCCTCAAGGCTCACGGCCTCGTTGCTCAGAGGGTCGATCGGGCAGGCGATGAGGCTCATGAGCGGCCGGCGGCGGAGCTCTGCGGCCCCGCCGGCCACCACCCGCGCCATCCCGACGGCTCTGCGTGCCATGTCCTCGCCGACGACGTCGACCGCCTGGAAGTGCTTGCTCGTGCTGGCGAAGACCGCCTCGAGCTCGTGCAGTGGCCGGCTCACGAGTGGCACGTCTTCTGCGGTGACGACCGGGCCCCAGTAGTAGCTGACCTGCGGCACGGCGTCTACGAAGCGCGCCGAGTCGGCGACATCGGCCTTGGTGCTCGGGCGACGCTCGCCGCTCTCGGGGTCGACAACCCAGACGCCGCAGCCGTCGTTGCTGAGGTAGCAGCGACGGCCGTCGAGCACGAGGTCGCACTCCGGGTCGCGGGCGGCGAGGAGCGGCGCCTTCGGCGCCGCCTGCAGCGCCGCCCGGACCACCGGCTCTGGCAGGCGCGCGATCTGCGAAGCGCGGTCCACGCGGCAGCCCCCGCGCTCCAGCGCGTCGAGCGCCCGCGCCAGCGGGAAGCGCACGCCGACCTCGGCGAGCACCTCCATGACGGCCGCGTCGATCCGCTCGATGTCGGCCCGGCTGAGCACGTCCCAGCGCAGCCGGGGCACGATGGGATCGATGCGCGGCGGCGCGCTTCGGCGCCCGTGTGCCGCGTCCGGCCTGCTCGTCATCCGTCCTCCTCGTCGCCGGGGGCGATGCTACACGGCCGCGCCGGTCGCGGTCGACGCCGCCGGGGGCGAGGGCGGCGCGGAGCGCGGCCGGCGCCGCTGCGGCGAGAGGACGGCGGACGGCGGAGCCGCAGTATGCGCAGCGGCGCGGCGGCAAAGAGACGGGGCCCCCGGGCGCTTTTCGCGCCCGGCGGCCCCGTCGGCGTCCGTCTCGGCGGCGGCGCTCCGCCCGCCGCCCAAGCCTCTCTAGAGTTCCTCGTTGCCCGGAGGCAGCGGGACCTCACCCATCGGCCCGTCCGAAAGCGGGATCTGCGGAAGGGCCGTATCGTTCATGCTGGTCTCACGGAAGGCATCGCCTGCGGGGCTCTCCGGCGCCTCCGCCGGCGCCTCCGCATCGGCGCCGATGCCGAGCTCCCTGGCGTGCTCAGGCTCCTTCTCCGGCAGGATGTGCCGCAGGAAGCGCTTGGTGCGGTCGTCCTTGGGGTGGAAGAAGACCTCGCTCGGCGGCCCCTCCTCGATGAAGTAGCCGTCGTCCATGTACACGACCCGGTCGGCCACGTCGCGGCTGAAGCCCATCTCGTGGCTGACGACGATCATCGTCATGCCCTGGGAGGCGAGATCCTTCATGACCTTGAGCACCTCGCCGATGAGCTCCGGGTCGAGCGCGCTGGTGGGCTCGTCAAAGAGCATCAGCACGGGGTCCATCGCCATCGCGCGGGCGATCGCCACGCGCTGCTTCTGGCCGCCCGAGAGCTGGCTCGGGAAGAAGTCCATGCGCTCGGCGAGGCCCACCTTGGTGAGCAGCTCGTGGGCCTTGCGCTCTGCCTCGTCCTTCTTCTGGCGCTTCACCAGGATAGGACCTTCGGTCACGTTCTCGGTGGCGTCCTTGTGCGGGAAGAGGTTGAACTCCTGGAACACCATCCCGCACTTCATGCGGATCTCGTGGACGTCCTTCTTGAACCTGCTGCCGTGACTGCCGCAGGTCACGTGGACGCCGCCGACGGAGATCTCGCCGGTGGTGGGGTCCTCGAGGAAGTTGAGGCAGCGCAGGAACGTACTCTTGCCCGAGCCGGACGGCCCGATGAGCACGACGACCTCGCCCTTGTGGACTTCGAGGTCGACGCCTTTGAGCACGTGGTTCTTGCCGAAGTACTTCTGCAGGTGTTCGACCTTGACGACGATCTCCTTGCCGACGGTGTGCCGGTCGGCGCCGATGTGGGCTTCGGGAGTGGCCATGCTAGTTCTTCCCCTTCTGCTTCTCGCGCGCCTTGTCACGGGCCATGCGGTTCTCGAGCTTCGCCTGCCAGAAACTGAAGAAGATGGTCAGCGCCCAGTAGAACGCGGCCGCCACGAGCAAGGCCGACATGAAACTGAAGGTCGCCGCGCCGGCGAGCTGCGCCCGCCGCAGCAGCTCTTCCACCGTGATCACCGACACCAGCGAGGTGTCCTTGATCAGGGCGATGAAGTCGTTGCCCACGGCGGGGATGACGATCTTGAAAGCCTGCGGAAGGATGATGCGCCGCTGGGTCTGCCAGCCGCTCAGGCCGATGGCCCAGGCGGCTTCGTTCTGGCCCTTGGGCACCGCCTGGATGCCGGCACGGAACACCTCGGTGAGATAGGCGCCGTAGTTGAGCGAGAGGGCGGCCACGCCGGACCAGAAGGCCGGCGGGTTGAGCGTCTGCGGCAGGCCGAACGCCCTGATGAACTCGGGGATCACCTGGTAGATGGCGATGATCTGCAGCAGGAGAGGCGTCCCTCGGAAGAGCGACGTGTAGAAGGTCGCGGCCCAGTACGGGATGCGGCCGATCACCATGCGCCACATGAAGCTCCAGCTATGGTAGCGATCCCACGCCTGCCTGAAGCTCATCTTCTTGGAGAGGCGCCCGAGCGAGCCGAAGAGCGCCAGGATGCAGGCGAAGAAGATGGAGATCACCGTCAGCTCGACGGTCACGATGGCGCCCTTGGCGATGTAGACCCACCAGTTCTTGATGACGCTCCACTTGACCAGACCGCCGCCGGCCTTGCCTTCTGAGCTGTAGGTCCAGGTCTTCTCTACCTTGACTCCCTTTGTGGTGACCATGATCACCTTGAAGTCATAGGACCCTTTGCCGTAGTTGGCCGTCAGCGCGAAGTTGAGCGTGGGGGTGGCCGGCGAGAGATAGACGATGTTGGGGACCGAGCTGAGCTTCTGCAGGTTGTTGTTGATGTAGACGAGGCACTTTGCGGGGTCGAGAATGGCTCCGTTGGGCGAGAAGTTGACCTGGACGCTGTCCCCGGACCAGAGCTTGCCGTTCCCGGAGGTGATCACGGCGTTCGGGTCCGGGATCACGCCCACGGGGATGGGGGTGCCCTTGGGCGCCGTCGCCGCAGGGACCGCCGACGGCGACGCGGACGTCGCCGCCAGGGCAGCGGGCGTCAGCGCCGTCACTGCCAGCACGAGCAGCGCCGCGAACAAGGCGATGCTCATGAAGCGGGAGCGTGTGTGCATCAGGTTATGAACCTCCTCAAAGGTCCGGCGGCGGGGGCCCGCTCGGGAGCCCCCGCCGCAGTCCTGCTGGTTCCGGCCGGCGCCCTGCGGCGACAAGCCGTTACGAGACCGGTCCCGCTACTGCTTCACCGTCAGGTCCATGCCGTTGTACCACTTCTTCGACATCGCCGTGAGCGAGCCGTCCTTGTGCATCGTCTGCACGGAGTAGTTGAGCATGGAGAGCCAGTCCGCCTCGCCCTGCTTGAGGGCGAACGCGAGGTCCTCGTAGTACAGCGGCTTGCCCGAGAACTCGAACGGCTGGCCGCTGAGGATGGCCTGCTGGCCCGTAGGGCCGGCGGTCATCACGAAGTCGAGGTTGCCGTTGGCGAGGTCCGGGAACGCATCCGCGTCCGTCGTGTACGTCTTGACCTTGATCTGCGGGTACTTCTTGAGGAAGTCGTAGTACGTGGTGGCGGCGCCGACGCCGACCGTCTTGCCGTAGAGGTCCTTGACGCCGGTGATCTGGGTGCCGCCCTTCTTCACGAAGATCTGACCCGAGGTGTAGTAGTACGGGTCGGTGAAGGCGAGCACCTTCTGGCGCTCGGGCGTGATCGTCATCGAGCCGATGGAGACGTCGTACTTGCCCTGCTGGAGGCCGGCCGGGATCGTCTCCCACGCCGGGTTCTTGAAGTCGACCTTCAGGCCGAGGAGCTTGCCCATCTGGTCGGCGGCGTCGACGTCGAAGCCGACGAGCTTGCCGGTCGCCTGATCGACCGAGCTTTGCGGCGGGTAGTTGGCGTCGTTGGCGACGATGACGCTGCCACGATTGACGATGGTCGCGGCGAGGCCGGTGGGTGCGTGGCCGAGGATCTTGGTGGCCATCTCCATGGGCGTGCCGGTCACGGCCGTCGACGATGCACTCGGACTGCTGCTCGAGCTGCTGCTCCCGCAGCCGACAGCGAACGCCACCATCGCGACGACCGCGACGAGGAGTACGGCTGCCAAGGTGTAGGTCTTGCCCTTCGTCATCCTTCTGTCCTTTCCGCTGATCTCGTCTCGACGTTCCGTTTGGACCCGCGTGGGCGGAACAGTTGGGGGCGCGGCCCCCACCGCATGCCGAGACACATAACGCCGCACTTCTCCCCTGCGACTTCTTGACTGCGAGTTATACAGCACGCAGGCCAAAAGACAACCTTCAGTGCGAGCGTAGGCAGGCTCGCCGCAGGCTCAGACGACGCGGGCCAGACGCCGCAGTTCGGCGTCGAGCGCGGCGTCCAGGGCGGGCGGGCGGTGCCCGGCAACGATCCGGGCCACGCGCTCGTGGGCGAGGTCGAGTGCCGTGGGCTTCCCGCCACCGGCCCAGTGGCGGTAGGGCTGGTCGTCGACGAGGGCGGCGCCGGCGGCGGGCGCAGGCGCCCCGCCGGCGGACCCGCCGAGCGACGAGAGATCGATGCCGTGGGCGATGGCGCGCGCCTGGGAGAGCGTATCGGCCGCGAGCGCCATCTCCTCGTAGCTGAAGATCCGCCCGCCGGAGACCATGCCCACGCCCGTGAGCATGTCGACGCCGCAGGCGAGCGACAGGTAGCTGGTGGTCGCGTCGTCGAGCGCCGACTGCCAGCACGGCAGCTTGGCGCCGCTCGAGTTGACGCCACACTGCGTCGGCAGGCCGTAGTACTGACCGACGTCGCCCACGGCGGCGGCCATGATCGTGTCCTCTGGCGCGCCCCCGGTGAAATCGCCGGTCTTGAGGTCCATCACGCTCGGGATGAAGCAGATGAAGACCGCCGCACCCGGGAAGGCGGCCTGGATCACGCACACGGCGCTCAACGCCTCGGCGATGCCGACCACGAGTGAGCCGGCCATCGTGATCGGCGTCGTCGAGCCGCCCATGGGCATCGTCACGAAGCCGATCGGGACGCCGGCCTCTGCGAAGACCAGGCCGGCCTCGAGCGTGCCCGCGTCGTTGCCGAGGGGGGTGACCGTGCCGAGCAGGGCGCTGACGGGCGGCTCGGCGCGCAGCTTCTCCTCGTTCCCCGCCACGACGCGCGCCATCGCGACGGCGACCTCGGCCAGGTCCGGCTCGACCACCGTGACGGTCTGCACGTGCTTGCCGGTGTTGGCGATCGCCAGGTAGAGCTCGTGCAGGCCACGGACCTCGACCGGGCGGTCCTGGGCGCTCACCGCGGGCCAGCAGAAGTCGACCTCCGGCATCGCGTCGACCACTCGTGCGATCGTGGCGACGTCCTCGGCGGTGGTGCCGCGCTTCTCGCCGGTCTCGAGGTCGTAGATCTCGACGCAGCAGCCGTCGGTGGTGAGCAGCGAACGCTGGCCGGTGACGAGCGGCGCCGCGGCCCGGGCGCCGAGGGTGATCGCCGCCGGCGCCAGGGCGACGAGGCGGCGCACCAACTCCGGCGACAGCCTGACGCGCGCGCCGTCCACGGCCGCGCCCTGCGCGGCCAGCGCCTCGCGCGCCCTGGCCGACGGCATCGAGACGCCGACGTCGGCGAGGACGGCGAGCGCCGCGGCGTCGAGCTCTTCGAGTTGCGCGCGCGAGAAGACGGCCAGCCGTCCGGCCGAGCCGATGGTGTGGGTGAGGGTGTCCGTCATCTCGGCGCTCTCCACTTCGTCCGCTTGCACGGGGATCAGGTGACCGGCACAGTACACCAAGCCCGCGCGGAAGGCACCCGGACGCCGGCATCGCCTTGTCGTCCGGCGGGCGGCGCCGCGTCGGGACCGGCGGCCGGCCGCGGTCCCTGGTTGGGCGGCGCGCGCTGCGGCCGCCCGCCGCGCCGACGCCGCACGTTTGTGGGCGCCTCGCGGCGCGGGTACCATGCCCGAATGGAGCCTACGTCCGACAAGGGTCCCGGCCCCGCGCCGGCGGCCGGCGCCGAGAACTCACCGGGCTGCGACGCGACGACCAGGGGCAGCGCGATGCTTGGCGGCGACGCGACGTCTGGCGGCGACGGCGCCTCCGCGGGCACGACCCCCCCGACCGAGTCCCGCGCCCGGGGCGCCAGCAAGCGGTGGTCGCGTCGCCTGGGGGACGTCCTGCTCATCGCCGGTGGGCTGCTCCTCGCCTACCCCTTCTGGTCGGCCGGGATCGCGCAGGTGCAGCAGGGCCGGCTTTCCACCGCCTACCAGACCAGCAGCGCGGCCTTCGCCCCCGTCGTTGCCAAGGCGGACGCCCGCAAGCACGGCGTGCCGCCGGCGGAGGTCGTCCGGCGACTCGCAGTCCTCTACGCCCAGCGCGTCCACGCCGGCGACCCGGTCGGCCGGCTGCGCATCCCCAGCATCGGCCTCGACCGTCTCGTGCAGCAGGGCGCCGGAGGCCGGGCCGGCCTCGATCCGGCAGGTGACCACGGGTTGCTGCAGAGCGGCCCCGTGCACTACGCGGTCACGCCCTTGCCGGGGGCCGGCACACCGTTCGCCGTCGCCGGCCACCGGACGACCTTCGGGGCGCCGTTCAACCGGCTCGGCGACCTGCGCCCGGGCGACGCTATCTACGTCGACACGCCCTACGCGCGGTTCCGCTACACGGTGGTGAAGACGACGGTCGTGCTCCCCACCGACGTCGGAGTGCTGAACGACCGCGGCTACGCGCTCGTGCTGACGACCTGCACGCCGATGTACAGCGCCAGTCACCGGATGATCGTCTGGGCGCGGCTCGAGCGGGCGACGCCGCTGAAGAAGGCCGTCGCCCGGAGCTCCTCAGTCCTGCCCTGAGGACCCCGCGCCGGGGTACGGCGGGCGTTCGGCCGCGCCGCCGGCCAGGAGGGCGACCAGGTGCTCTTCGCCCGGCTCGCCCGCCGGATGGCCGGCGGGAACTACCGCGAGGCCGTCGGCGAGAGCCATCGAGCGCAAGATGCCCGAGCCCTGCGGCCCCGTAGTGGTGAACCCCCAGCCGCGGCCGCGGTGCACCAGCCGGCAGCGGCGCACCTCCGCCCGCTCCTTCGTGAGGCGCACCGGCTCTTCCGCCGCCGCGAACACGTAGGGGCGATACAGATCCGGCCGGCCCTGCATGGCGAGGAGGGCCGGCCGGATGTACAGCTCGAAGCACACCATGGCCGCGACCGGATTGCCGGGCACGCCGAACACGAGCGCGCCCTCGCGCACCCCGAACGCCAGGGGCTTGCCCGGCTTGGCGGCGACGCCCCAGAAGCGGCGCTCCACGCCGAGTTCCTCCTGCACCTGCTTCACGAAGTCGTACTCGCCGACCGACACGCCGCCAGTGCTGAGCACCACGTCGTGCGCGAGCGCCGCAGCGATCAGCCGGCGGGTCTCGTCGAGGTCGTCGCGGGCGATTCCCAGCAGGACGGGCTCCGCGCCGGCGGCCAGCACCTGACCGTAGGTGGTGAACGAGTTGGAGTTGCGGATCTGACCGGGCGCGAGCGGCGCGCCGGCGGCCACCAGCTCACTCCCTGTTGCCAGGATCGCGACGCGCGGTCTGCGGGCGACGGCGACGCGCTCGAAACCGACCGAGGCCAGTAGACCGATCTCGGCCGGGCCGAGGAGGGCGCCGCGCGGGAACAGGACGTCGCCTTCGGCGAGGTCCTCCGCGGCGCGGCGCACGTTCTCGCCCGGCTCGACCGGCTCGTTGATGGTGAGCGTGTCGCCGGCTTGCGAGGTGAGCTCGACGGGCACCACGGTATCCACGCCGGGCGGCAGCGGGGCGCCGGTCATGATCTTGGCGGCGCCCCCTTCGCCGATGCGCACGTCGACCCAGCGCCCTGCCGGGATCTCCACCTCCACGCGGAACTCGCGGCGGCCCGCGGTCAGCTCCGCGCCGCGGACCGCGTACCCGTCCATGGCGGAGTTGTCGAACGCGGGCACCCTCTCCGGCGAGACGATGGCCTCCCCGGCGGCCCGCCCGAGCGCCTCGAGGAGCGGGACCTCCTCGGCCGGCAGCGGCCGCACCTCGGCGAGCACCGCGTCGATGGCCTCATGGATCGTGATCACTGGGTCCTCCCGGAGTGGAGTCACATCTGCTTACGCATCTTAGTAAACTCCGCGGCCGCGCGACCCGATTCAGTCTGTGCGAGAAGGGAAGCAGATAATACGGGAAAGCGAGGAGGCCCTCGGTGAGCCGACAGGATCGCACCTCCCAGCGGGAGAGAGACCACACCGGGGCGCGCAAGCAGCGTGTGACAGCTCTGCGCGACCTCATCAAGGATCGCGGCTACGACGTCCCGGCCGAGGACGTCGCCGCGAGCATCATCCGCGACGCTCTCGTGGTCGCCGCGCCCTCAGCCGGCCGGTCAGACTGACCAGAGCCAGGCCGAGCGCCGCCCCCGCGGCGTTCACGACGACGTCGCTGAGCTGCCCGTCACGGTAGGGCAGCGGCACCTGCACCAGTTCGATCAAAGCCCCCAGCCCGATTGCGTAGACGCCCGCCCACAAGAGCGCGCGCGGCGAGACGGGCCACCCGCCGAGGGCCACGGCGGTGACGAACGCGAGTAGCGCGTACTCGCCGAAGTGCGCCGCCGACGCCGCCAGGTCGTCGTGGCCGGCGGCGATGGCGTGCACGGCGCCGTGCGTGGGCAGCGCGCCGAAGACGATCACGACGAGCGTCCAGGCGATCGCCGCGACGCGCCAGGCTCGCGGCCCGTGCATCACCCGTTGCCGGCTGCGTCGCCGGGCGCCCGGGGTCCCGGCGCTCCCGTGACCGGCCCCGTTCTCGACTGAGGGGCCGGGGCACCGCCGAAGCTCTCCCGGCCAGACTCGACCAGCACAGCGACCGCCCCCTCGTGCACGTCGATCTCGGCGCCAGGCGCGTCGACGAAGTTCCCCAGACCGAGACAGCCCGCGGCGGGGAGGACGCCGCGCGCGAGGGAGTAGTCGAAGCCCGCCAGCGTGACGACGGCGTCCGCGCCGAGCGGGACAAGAGACACGCGCGTGCGAGGCTCGGCCTCGAGCACCACCTTTGCTCGCGCGACCAGGACGCGCACGCTGAGATCAGGTGAGGCGAGCCGCGCGGGCACTCCGCGCTCCGCCAGGCGCCGCAGTATGGCCAGGTGGCCAAGGGTGTGATCGAGCGCGCCGAGCGCGCCGGCGAGCACCAGCTCTCCGGCGCCGCGGCGCAGCGCCTCGGCCACCGCCAGCTCGCCGTCGGTCTGGTCCTTGCGCGTTGGGTGGCGCACGGTGGCGACGCCGAGCCCGGCGAGGCGCTCGGCGTCGGCGGGCGGCAGCGAGTCGAAGTCGCCCACGACGACGTCGGGCGCACCGCCGTGGCCGAGCAGGAAGCGGGCGCCGCCGTCGGCGGCGACCACGAGCCCGGCGGCGGCTGCCCACGAGCGGTAGTAGGCCGCGTCTTCGTAGGTGCCGTCGAGGAACACGACGGCGAGCGTCGTCCTCGACGGATGCCGCGGCTCGGCGCCTGCGGCCGCGGCGTTCACGGCTGCGCCGTGCGGCCGCGCCCCGGGAAGGCCGCGTCGTAGGCCTTGAGCAGCGGCCACAGCAGCAGCGTCGTCACGATCCCCTCCGGCACCAGAAACAGCAGGTTGTAGGTGGCCGCGTACATCCACCAGTTCTCCCACTGGGGCGCATACGACGCGAAGTAGATCGCCCCCGAGGCGAAGTGGAAGCAGAAGCGGGCCGCGAACGCCGCGCAGACGGCCAGTGCAAGGGTGCGCCAGCCACGCACGTCGACGAACCCCGCTGCCCCGAGCGCCATGAACGCCAGCGGGTAGTCGAGCGCCGCCTGGAGCGGCTGGTAGACGAAGGCGCCGGGCAGCACGAGCTGCAGGAGGCCGTAGAGCAGGCCGGCGGTCGCGCCGGGCACGACTCCGCGGCGGACCGCAACGAAGATGATGGGGAGCGCCTCGAGGCTCACGGAGCCGCCCTGGGGCATCATGAACAGGCGCAGTTGCCCGAGCACCGCCGCGAGGGCGACGGCCACGCCGATCTCGGCGAGCGCCTGCACGCCCCAGTGCGTGGGGTCGAGATTCAGGCGCTCGCGCACGTCGATCGCCTGGCCGCTGGAGGAAAGTGACTGACTGCTCATGCTGCGATCTCTCCCTTCGCTGGCATTACCCAGCAGCGCCGTGAGGCGCCGCCACCCCGAGGGTGGTCAGGTTCTAGGCGTCGGCGCTAGGAAGCGCCTTCTCAGCTCCTCGTCCAGGAGCTCCGCGGGACCCGACAAGTGTACCTCACCGCTGCTTGTGCGCGCCGTCACCATTTCAAGACGCCGGCCCGCAGTTCACGCCCGCCTGTGGAGAGTGTGGATAAGAACCTTTTGCCGCGCTGGCAGGCTCACAAACGAAGTGGATAAGACGTTGACGACCACGACTTCGCTTGACACGTCGCTCACCGTTCCTTCATCACCTGAAGTAGCCGTTTAGCGGGGGTTTCGTGATGCAGGCCACGATGGCGACGGCGGCGGTGAGCCGGTTTGAGCCTAGCGGCCCACCAGCCTGGCCACACGCCATCGTCCACTCCCGGCTGAAACCCCACTCTCCACAACTCCCGCAAATTGGGCATGTTTGGGCGGCGGCGAGAGGGCCTTCTCCACACATCTTGAACACCCTGTGGATAACATCCGTGTTTGTGCTGCAAAAACGCGTTTCTTCAAGCCCCATTCCGAGGTTCTGCGAGGGAGAGCGGCTCTGCTATACTCGGCGCCCCCATGGAGTCATTCCTCGACAGGCTGCTCGCAGACAAGGGGGCCGCCACGCGGCAGCCCGCACGGCGGGCTGCGAACGCAGCGGCCGCACCCTCTGCGGCCGCTCCTTCCGTCCTGGTCGCGACGCCGGTCCAGGTGCTCCCGGACGTGCCGACCGGCCCCGAAGCTCCACGCATCGCCATCTACGACACCCTCACGAGCCCCCCGCGCGTGGTCGTCGTCGAAGAGGAAGACCTCCCGGCGCTCATCGCGTCCCTGGCGGAGAAGACGTATCACTACTGCCGCGAGCAAGGCGGTCAGATCCCCTACACGGTCCTCCAGGAGCTCATCGAGAATCTGCTGCACGCCTGCTTCCTCGACGTCGTCATCACCATCCTCGACAACGGGCAGACGATCCGCATCTCCGATCACGGACCCGGCGTCGACGACAAGGACCGCGCCTTCCAGCCCGGCTTCACGACCGCGACGGCGCTCCAGCGCCAGATCATTCGCGGGGTCGGGTCGGGGCTGCCCATAGCGCGCGAGTCGCTGCAGTTCCTGCGCGGCGTGCTCACCGTCGAGGACAACCTCGGCGGCGGCGCCGTGTTCACGATCAAGATGCCGAGTCACGCGCCCGAGCAGCCGGCCGTCCCCGCCGCTCCAGCCGTCAAGCTCACCACCCGGCAGACCAAGGTCCTGGTGCTGCTCATGGAGCTCGGATCGGCCGGCCCGACGGCCATCTCGCGAGAGCTCGATATCGCGCCGGCCACGGCCTTCCGGGAGCTCGTTGTCCTGGAGGAGAAGGGGTTGATACACTCGCTGGGCGACGGCACGCGAGCCTTGCGTGAGGAGGGCCTCCGCCTCCTCGAGAGCATCCTCTGACCGACGAACACCAGCATCCCCGGCGGGCGGCCGCATCCCCGGGGAGCACGACGACGAGGCGACCACGGACGACCAACTGCAACTGATCTGGGACGAGGCCAAGAAGCACCTGCGCGGTCGCCTCAGCGAGTCCGCGTTCCAGTTCTGGTTCGACCGCACGCTGCCGATCGGCCTCGAGGACGGCGCCTTCATCATCGGCGTGCCCAACGACTTCACCCGCGACTGGATCGAGAAGCGGCTGGCGAGCCAGGTCGCAGAGGCGCTCGGTGAGGTCCTCGGCGACTCTGTGAATGTGCGCATCGTCGTCGACGAGCGCGCCGCCGCCCTGCCGCAGTCGGCACCGGTCGAGGCGCCGGCGAGCGACGCCGCTCCCACCGAGCCGGTCGCCGCGCCGGCGAAGCCTCGCCGCCCGAGGAGCGCCTCGCGCACGGGGCGCGCCGTCCGCGACCTCAACCCTCGCTACGTCTTCGACCGCTTCGTCACCGGTCCGCACAACGAGTACGCCGCCGCGGTCGCGCACAGCGTCGCGGAGTCGCCGGCCACCGCCTACAATCCGGTGTTCATGTACGCCGACACCGGGCTCGGCAAGACCCACCTCATCCAGGCGATCGCCCACGAGACGCTCAAGCAGCATCCCGACTTGCAGATCAAATACGTGACCGTCGAACGCTTCACCGACGACTTCATCAACGCGGTCACCGACAAGAACCGCATCGAGGGCTTCAAGCAGACGTACCGTCAGAACGACGTGCTGCTCATCGACGACGTCCAGTTCCTGGCCGAGAAGCAGCAGACGCAGGTCGAGTTCTTCCACACGTTCAACGCCCTCTACGAGGCCGGCAAGCAGATCGTGATCACCAGCGACCGGCCGCCGCGCGAGTTGGAGGCGCTCGAAGAGCGCCTGCGCTCGCGCTTCGGCCAGGGCGTCGTCGTCGACATCAGCCGGCCGGACCTCGAGACGCGCATCGCCATCCTGCGCAAGCAGGTCAAGTGGGAGGGCTTCCAGATCGCCGACCCGGACGTGCTGGAGTGGATCGCGGCGCGCGTGACGACCAACATCCGCGAGCTCTACGGAGCGCTCACGCGCGCGGTCAGCTACGCCTCCATCAGCGGCAGCGAGGTCACGCTGGACGTCACCAAAGAGGCGCTCAAGGACATCCTCCCCAAGGCCTACCGGCACCCGGTGACCGTGGAGACGGTCCAGGCGGAGGTCGCACGGCAGTTCGGCCTGCACGTCAACGACCTGCGCGGCAACCGCCGCACGCAGGATGTGGCCTACGCGCGCCAGGTCGCCATGTACCTGGCGCGCAACCTCACGGAGGCGTCGCTGCCGCAGATCGGAGCGCGTTTCGGCGGGCGCCACCACACGACGGTGATCTACGCGGTCGACAAGATAGACCGGCAACTCAAGGACGGCCACGACCCCCAGTTGCAGGACCTCGTCGAGCTCATCAGCGCACGGCTCAAGACCGCGCGCTGAGCCTCAGGCCGTGTTCTCCACAGGCCCTGTTGACAACCGCCGCCGGACCGGTGGACGTTCTCCCTCCCAAGGCGCAAATCGGCTATGCTTCCCTCAACCAGACGGGCCGTCGCGGGAGGAGCGTCGGCTTCTGCACACATCGTCCACAGTTCCGTGCAGAGGCAGATACCACTCACGTGCAGGGGGGATGGCAGCTCTCCACATCGTCAACAGGCGCTATGACGACGATGAGGTAAGACTGTCTTCTCTTTATTGTCATAAGGAGTCGGGATGAAGTTCACGTGTGATCGCTCAGCGTTGGTCGACAAACTCGCGATCCTCGCTCGCGGCGTGTCCACGCGCAGCGCCCTTCCGGTG
>Ga0118677_10005987_pt1 | contig 20929 bp, 14 predicted proteins | sample AliMusrvi5mmetaG_FD_86154 | JGI IMG/M metagenome (GOLD analysis project Ga0118677, IMG submission 86154)
GTATCTTCATGAATCGTTGGGAGGGCTCCGGCGACTGTTACTGCCAGCACTGTCGCGAGAACTTCAAGTCGGCGACGGGCTTCGATCTTCCCCGCACGAGTGACCCGCACGATCCTGTCCGCAGGGCCTTTCTACTTTGGCGTCAGCAACGACTGGTCGACGTGATCGATGTTTGGAACGGCGCGATCCGCGTCATCAACCCTGAGGCCAGCGTCATCCCCAATAACGGCAGCGGTGCGCTCAGCCCGCTGAACTCGATCGAGATCAGCCGCCGTGCTCCGATGCTGGCCGCGGACCGTCAGGCCCGGCATGGGCTTGCTGCACCCTGGCTCGTGGGCAAGTCCGCCAAGGAGTATCGGGCGACCATGGGTGACAAGCCGGTGATCGGCCTGTTCGGCATTGGACTCGAAGAGCAGTATCGCTGGAAGGACAGTGTCACAAGCAACGCCGAGATCCGCATCTGGGCGCTCGACGCCATCGCAAACGGCATGCGTCCTTGGTTTACCAAGTTTTCCGCCACGCTGCACGATGAACGCTGGCTCAAGTCGATCAACGATGTCTATCTGTGGACACAGAAGAACCAGCCGTACCTCAGCGACCGCCGGCCGCTCGCCCGCGTCGCGCTCGTCTATTCGCAACAAACTTCCTGGTACTACGGCGCCAAGGTGGAGGACTATGCGCTCGGCTGGTATCAGGCTCTTGTCGAATCGCGCATCCCGTTCGAAATGGTGCATGACCGTTTGCTCGACTCAGAGCACCTTGCGCCCTACAAAACCCTTATCCTGCCCAACCTCGCCGCACTCAGCGACGCGCAGTGCGATCAGATCCGCGCCTTTGTTAGCAACGGCGGCAGCATTGTAGCAACGCACGAGACCAGCCTCTACGACGAGTGGGGGACGCGACGCAAGAACTTCGCGCTCGCCGACCTCTTCGGCGTCGATTGGACAGGCAAAGCTCAGGGGCCGATGCTGAACTCCTACATTCGGCTGGAACACGAAACTCTGCCGGGCCACGTTCTGTTCACCGGCCTCGAAGATGCACCACGGATCATCAACGGCGTCTCTCGGCTTGAAGTCACACCGCGAGCCAAGTTCGCCGAGACGCCCTTCACACTTATTCCCAGCTACCCCGACCTACCCATGGAGAAGGTCTACCCGCGCGTACCTCGAACTGATGTCTCGTGTCTATACCTCCGACAACCTGCCGGGCGTGTCGCGTATTTCCCCTTCGACCTCGACAGGACGTTCTGGGAGGTACTCTGCGCCGACCACCTCAAGATGATGCACAACACCCTTCTCTGGGCGAATAATGAAGCTCCGGTAGTTGAGGTGGATGGCCCCGGTCTACTCGATGTCACCGTCTGGCGGAACTCCGGCTCGGTTACCATCCACCTTGTCAATCTCACCAACCCGATGGCAATGAAAGGACCCTACCGCGACTTCTTTCCAGTCGGCCCGCAGACCATCCGATTGCGGCTACCCGGCGATGTTCATGTGAAGCGAGCGCGACTTCTTGTTGCCGACAAGAACGTCGCTATCGAACGCTTGGGTATCACGGTGAACATGAAGATACCGTCCATCCTCGATCACGAGGTGATTGCGATCGACATCTGACTTTCAGCCGTCTGATCGGCGAAGCGAGAAATCACTTCGCATCACGGCAGCTGATCGGCCTCGGTCTTATTGAGCCAACATGAGTGATAGTCTTCGGCAAGAACCGAGCCTAAAGAGGGCCGACTATTAAGTCGACACCTGATTCAAGAGATCCGAGCGTAACCCTGTCATGGCCGGGCAAGATTGAGCGTCCGCGCAGTAATGGGGAAGTCAAGGATAGTGACGGTGTGGTCATTGCAGCATTCCGGTCGCAACCACAAACCGCAACCACCTTCCACTTCGCGGCGGTCTGGTCGCACGGGTTGACGACTCGGAAGTAATCTTGGCCTCGGAGCCTTTTGTCCGCCCATTAAGAACTACCTGACAAACTGGGTTATCTGTAATGTTGTTGATCGAACCATATTCGGGAATTTTCTGTTGTGAGGGGGGTTATCGAAGGCAGCTTAACCAGCTCAACCTTCGACGACGGTAGCACGGCTGGGGAGCCGCACCTGCGAGGGCGCGGGCGAACGGAGGGCGTGCATGCGGAAGAGAGCGAAGACGGCCTGGCAGACGCCGTAAGCCAGCAGGACGCCAAAGGCCATCGAAGCAAGAACCGCGCACACCAGGGTTACTGTATCGCTCACAGAAGCATCCCTCTATTTTCTTTTGCTACCAGGTTTAGATGCGAAGCGCGCTGAGGCGCGGCCGATCCGGATTTATTGTTACAAAGATTGCAGCGGATGCAACGGGGCTATTACGAATTGGTTAATGCCCTTTGGGGTACGTTCTGGCACCCTCAGCGGCTAAAGCGGTATTGCAAAACATGAATTTACGGCATCCTTCGACTTCGTTCAGGACAGGCTCGTGAACCCGTGCCCTTAAGCAATACGGAGTTTTCAGGAGCATCACAGTTCCCTCATCTATATAGACGATGACTGCGGGGAGAAGCTATTCCCATGCCGAACCATTGCACTGTGCCCTGTTACAGATGCGGCGGGTGCGAGACTGGGTGTGGCTGGATGCCGTATCCTGAGGATTGGCCGTTTCATGTCCATGCAGCTCTGTGGAGTGCGCGGCCAAACCGATTCGCATGGCAATCACACACATCACGGTACGCGGCGCGCGGCAGCACAACCTGCGCAATCTCTCGGTGTCGATACCGCGCAATACGCTGACGGTGGTGACGGGACTCTCCGGGTCGGGCAAGTCGTCGCTTGCGTTCGACACGATCTACGCCGAGGGGCAGCGGCGCTATGTGGAGACGCTTTCGGCCTATGCGCGGCAATTTTTAGATCAAATGGAGAGGCCGGACGTGGACGCCATCGATGGGCTGTCGCCGGCAATCTCCATTGAGCAGAAGACGACCTCACGCAGTCCGCGCTCGACGGTGGGTACGATTACGGAGATCTACGATTACCTGCGGCTGTTGTATGCGTCGGTGGGCCAGCCGCACTGCCCGAAGTGCGGGTTGCCGATTACACGGCAGACGGCGGACCAGATTGTGGAGCGCATTGTGGCTCAGGCTCCGGGCGAGCGCGTTACGGTGTACGCGCCGCTGGTGCGCGGACGCAAGGGCGAGTTCCGCGAGGAACTGGAGGCGCTGGACAGGCAGGGATTCCGCGCGCGCATCGACGGCGCAATGACGGAGCTGACCGAGGGTATGCGCCTGGACAAGCGCAAGAACCATACGGTGGAGGCAGTGGTGGACCGCATCATCCTGAAGCCGCTGGCGGCAAACGTCAACGAGGACGCCTCAACTTCATCTTCCGTTGAACCTAGAAAGTTCGACACGCGACGGCTGGAGTCGTCGGTGGCGAAGGCGCTGCAGATGGCGAAGGGGCTGGTACTGATCGGGATTCAGGGGGCAAACCGCGTGCAGGACGAGACGCTGTTCTCGTTGTCGATGGCGTGTCCGGATTGCGGCATCGATGTACCACGGCTGGAGCCGCGCAGCTTCTCATTCAACTCCGCGTATGGTGCGTGTCCGCAGTGCAACGGGCTGGGCAATACTTACGATTTCGATCCGGCGAAGACGATTACGGACTGGTCGAAGCCGCTGCTGGATGGTGCGATGGGGCCGGGATCTGGATCGGCGTATCTGCTGCGGTTGATCAAGCTGGCTGCGGAGCGGTATAAGATCAACCTGAACCTGCCGTTCGCGGATTTGACCAAGGCGCATCAGGACTTGCTGCTGTATGGGCCGCCCAAGAACGAATTAGGACGAACGGGTTTCCACGGGATCTTTGCGTATCTGCGCGCCAACCTGGACGACACCAAATCGGAGGGCTACCGCGAGTACATGATGCAGTACATGTCCGCGACGATGTGCCCGCGTTGCAAGGGCCGGCGTCTGCGTCCGGAGTCGCTGGCGGTGACTATCAAGATCAGTGGCGAGGACCGCTCGATCGCGGAGTTTACGGCGCTCTCGTTGGAGCGTGCGCTGGAGGGCGCGCGTGCGATGAACTTTACCGGGCGCGACCGCATTGTGGCGGACCGCCTACAGCGCGAGATTGTGGAGCGTCTGGAGTTTCTGAATGCGGTGGGGCTGGATTATCTGTCGCTGGACCGTTCGGCGGCGACACTCTCCGGCGGCGAGGGGCAACGCATTCGGCTGGCAACCCAGATTGGTTCCCGTCTGCGCGGCGTGCTGTATGTGCTGGACGAACCCTCGATCGGGCTGCATCAGCGCGACAATCAGCGGCTGATCCAGGCGCTGGAGAACCTGCGCGATCTGGGTAACACAGTGCTGGTGGTGGAGCATGATGAGGACACGATCCGCAAGGCGGACTATGTGCTGGACCTGGGCCCTGGGGCGGGCAAGAATGGCGGCCTGCTGATAGCCGCGGGAACGCCGCAACAGGTGATGGATAATCCTGCGTCGCTGACAGGGCAGTACCTGGCGGGCAAGATCGAGATTGTGGCGCGCGCCCAGCCGAGGCCGCTGACCGGCAAGTGGATTACGGTGGAGAATGCGACGGCGCACAACCTGCAGCAGATGACCGCGCACTTTCCTCTGGGCGTGATGACGGTGGTGACGGGCGTGTCGGGCTCGGGCAAATCGACGCTGGTGACGGACATCCTGTATCGCGCGCTGGCCCGCGAACTGTACGGCTCGCGGGAGGAGCCAGGAGCGCATGGGCGTGTGGTTGGCATCGACCAGATCGACAAGGTGATCGAGATCGACCAGTCGCCGATTGGGCGCACGCCGCGGTCGAATCCGGCAACGTACACTGGCGTGTTCACGTCGATCCGGGACCTGTTTGCGATGCTTCCGGAATCGCGCGAGCGGGGATACAAACCCGGGCGCTTCAGCTTCAACGTCCACGGCGGCCGCTGCGAGGCATGCCAGGGCGAGGGGCAGCGGCGCATCGAGATGAACTTTCTGCCCGACGTGTATGTGCTGTGCGATGTATGTAACGGACGACGTTACAACCAGGAGACGCTGGCGGTGCGCTTTAACGGCCACTCCATCGCCGACCTGCTTGATCTGTCGATCTCCGACGCGCTGCCGGTGCTGAAAGACATACCAACCGCCGCAGCCAAGTTGCAGACGCTGGTGGATGTTGGGCTGGGATACATTCATCTTGGCCAGTCGGCGACGACCTTGTCGGGCGGCGAGGCGCAGCGCATGAAGCTGGCTCGCGAACTCTCCAAGCGGCAGACCGGGCGCACACTGTATCTGCTGGACGAGCCCACAACGGGGCTGCACTTTGACGATGTGCGCAAGCTGCTGGAGGTGCTGCACCGGCTGACCGATCTGGGCAACACGGTGATCATCATCGAGCACAACCTGGACATCGTGCGCAACGCCGACTATGTGCTGGATATGGGGCCGGAGGGCGGCGAACGCGGCGGACGCATTGTGGCGCACGGCACGCCGGAACAGATTGCCACTGTGGCCGGGTCGTACACTGGCAACTTTTTGGCGCGGCACTACGGGGCGGACCACGCCGGATCGAACTGGATGAATCGGACTACGCAGAACGGAAGCGGCAGCATGAGTCACGCCGGGCCGCAGCCGCTGGAGCTGGCCGCACCCGACCGGGTAAAGGCGGCGCGTGGAAAGTTTGTTGCGCCACAGAAGAAGACGGGCGTGCCGTCCGCCAATCCGGAGAAGAGGGCGGATGCAAGCTCGCTGCCTGCAAAGAAGGCACCGGCAAAGTCTGTAAAAAAACGCGCGAAGCTGAAGAAGGAGGAATCGGCATGAGTCTCTCCCCTACCAACGGTCCGCAGGATACGCCGGGCATGGAGCCATCCCCCGAGCAAAACATGGAGGAGAATATTGTCGCAACACCGCGGCGTATTCCTCACATGGGACACGCGCTGCTATTTATCGGCTTCACTGGTGTGCTGCTGATCGTGCTTGAGCTGGTGGTTGCGGCGCTGGGCAGAGCGACGGGGATTGTGCATGACGGCGTGACAACGCTACAGCGTCCGAAGCTGCAGATCGCCCTGCTGGCGATGACGTATCTGATGAGCTTACTGGCGGCTGGTTTCTACTTTCCGCGGATGTGGAAGCGCAGTTTTCTGGATGGGATTGCATGGCGTTGGGCGACCGCGCGCGGCCAGGCGTGGAAGCTGATGGCGCTGGGCCTGCTGGTTGGCTTGATGATGCAGATGGTGGCCCGCTTGATCACTCCGCCGAAGACGCTGCCCGTTGACGCATTCTTTATGACCCCGCTGGATGCGTGGATGATTACGCTGTTCGGGACCGTAGTGGCGCCGCTGTTTGAGGAGATATGCTTTCGTGGGTTCCTGGTGCCCGCGTGCGCGATTGCGTATGACTGGTTGAGCCTGCCGCGCACCGAGCAGGCGCGGACGCGCTGGCAAACGACTGCGACTCTGACCCCTGTGGGGTTGATATTTTCCGCGGTGCTGACCAGCTTGATCTTCGCGCTGCTGCATGCGACGCAGGTGGCGCATCTGTGGACTGCGCTTCTGGTACTGTTCAGCATCTCGCTGCTGCTGACATGGGTGCGGATTAAGACGGGTTCGGTGGCTGCGTCCACGCTGGTGCATGGGGCGTACAACGGGTTTGTATTTCTGATGGTGCTGTTTCAGACTGGCGGGTACCGGCATCTGGAGCGCATGACGCAGTAATCGCTATTTCACATAAAAGTTGCGAAGGACACTGCGGCTGTTCTCCGCTACAATTGCTCAGCCATGCCAACCAAACATCGCGGTGCGCTGCTCGACCTGATTGCCACACACTCCTTCAAGCTGGGCGACTTTACCCTTGCCAGCGGACAGAAGTCCGATTACTACATTGACTGCCGCACCACGACGCTGCATGCTCAAGGCGGGCGGCTGGCCGGTCTTGTGTTGTATCAACTGATCCGCGAGCATATGCCGTTGGCGGTTGCGGTGGGCGGGCTGACCATGGGGGCCGACCCGCTGGTGTCCAACGTGGCCAGCGCAAGCGCCTGGGCTTTGGCCGACTACATCGAGACTCTTGCGCTATCCAAAGTGTTAGAACTCGACGAAGAGGACCACGGCCCCGCACCTACGCTTATTCACGGCTTTCTGGTGCGCAAGGCGGAGAAGACGCACGGCACAGGGCGGCGCATTGAAGGATTTCTGCAGCCCGGCGCGCAGGTGGTCATCGTCGACGATGTATGCACCACGGGCGGCTCGACGGTGACGGCGATTGAGGCGGCGCGCGAGGCTGGAATGGTCGTCGCCGGAGTGCTCTGCCTGGTGGATCGCGAACAGGGCGGGCGGCTCGTGATCGAACGCGCGCTGGCCGAGGTGCCCTCGGACGAAGATCTGCCATTCCTCAGCGTCTTCACCGCCAAAGACGTGCGCAAGGCGCATGTGGCACTGCACTCCAAGTAAACTGGTAGGGATATGATTCCTACCCTTGAATGGCTACCGGAAGGCGTTAATTTTCTCGATCAGACGAAGCTCCCGCTGGAGGAGACGTATGTGCTTGCGACCGACTACAAGCAGGTGGCGACCGTCATCCGCGATATGATCGTGCGCGGGGCTCCGGCCATCGGAGTCTCAGCCGCGATGGGGATGGCGTTGGGCATCGAGCGCAGCACGGCGACAACGCTGGATGCGCTGACGGCCGAGGTTGCGGTGATGGCGAAGACGCTGGCCGAGACGCGGCCCACGGCGGTCAATCTCTTCTGGGGGATCGACGAGATTCGCTCGTTATATAACTCGCTGGCCGCGAAGGGCGTGCCGATTTTGGAGATCAAGACTGCCGTCATCGCGCGCGCTCGGCAGATGTACGACGAGGACATTGCGGCGTGCAAGCAGATGGGAGCGCACGGAGCGGCGTTGCTGCCGTTGGAGGGCACGGTGCTGACCCACTGCAACGCCGGCGCGCTGGCCACCTGCGGATACGGCACTGCGCTGGGCGTGATTCGCGCAGCGATTGAACAGGGTCACAAGATCAGCGTCTTTGCCGACGAGACGCGGCCGTTCCTGCAAGGCGCGCGGCTGACCGCGTGGGAGCTGATGAAGGACAATATCCCCACGACCGTGCTTTGCGACAACATGGCCGCCGCGCTGATGCGTCAGGGTCGGATCCAGGCGGTGATTGTCGGTTCGGACCGCATCGCGGCCAATGGCGATGTGGCCAACAAGATCGGCACCTACGGTGTCGCGATCCTGGCACACGAACACGGGATTCCGTTCTATGTTGCGGCCCCGTGGTCTACCGTGGACATGGCAACGAGCAACGGTGACTTGATTCCGATTGAGCAGCGCGACGCACGCGAGGTGACGCACTCCAACGGTCGGCAGATGACGCCGAATGGCGTGGGGATCGAGAACCCGGCCTTCGATGTGACTCCGGCGAAGTATGTGACGGCGATCATAACCGAGCGCGGTGTGCTGCGCGCGCCTTATGCAGAGTCGATCCGCGCCATGGCAGGCGGAGTATCTCTTGGGGAAGCGATGGCCTCAGCGCAGGGGTAACGGGCTGTCACCCAATATTGCAAAAAGTCATTCCATCTCAGTATTTTGACTGGAAGCAGGGACATATGCCTGGTCGCGTCTGCGCATCCCTCTAACAGCAGAGTGACGACCATCACGGACAGGTGCCTGACACACGCCGTCCAATGGGGCTTGGCCAGTTATTTGGGCCAGGAATGAGCCGCGAGTTGTGCTCATTGTGCGAGGTGCCCCATGCCGGTTCTGCAACGCGTCACGGTTTCAGTCAAAAACATTCTTTTGGCAACGGATTTCTCTCCCGTCTCGGAGAAGGCGGCCAGTTACGCCAAGGCGCTGGCGCTGAACTTCCGCTCCTCCGTTGAGGTTGCGCATGTCTTTGAACCGTCGCGAATGATCTCCTCCCTGGAGGCGGTGCTAGGGATGCCGGTTCAGCAGAAGCGGCGCGACTGTGTCCAGGGCCTTGAACGGCTGCGCAGGGAGTTTGCCGCCGATGGACTGGAGGTGGCGAGTTGCTTGCTGGAGGGACACAAGCCCCACGACGGCCTGCTAAAGGTAGCCGAGCAGCAGGATATAGACCTGATTGTCGCGGGCACGCACTCAAGGTCTGGCCTGGAGCGGTTGGTGCTGGGCTCGGTGGCGGAGCAGTTGATACGCAAGGCTGCCTGCCCTGTTCTCACGGTGGGGCCGCACGCGAAGGTGCCTGGAGATGGGCCTCTGGTGTTCCGCACGATGGTGTATGCCACGGACTTTTCGCCCGAGGCGTCCAAGGCCGCGGTGTTTGCGCTCTCATTTGCGCAGGACAGCGGCGCGCATATCTATTTCTGCTATGTAGCCGGGGCAAATACCTCATCCGAGGAGAAAAAATCCTTGGATTTGAGTTTCAAGGCGGGGCTGAAGAAGATGATTCCCGAGTCCACCTACGAGTGGTGCACTCCGGAGACTGTGGTGGAGCATGGCAACGCCAGCAAAGCCATTCTGGAACTGGCCGGACGAGTTGGCGCGGACCTGATTGTGCTGGGAGCGCGGCAGGCGTCGTTCTGGCTGACCCATGTGGAGCATGGCCTGACGCCTGACCTGCTGGCCGAGGCAACGTGCCCTGTTATGACGGTGTGCTAAAATCGCGTGACGGGACAGTTCTATCTCGCCATCACATATGATGTGAACGAGGGGCCAAGCTCAGTCGCATCCTAACCGCCGCGGTCGCATCCCCCGTCTGTGTCATGGCGGGGAGGCCGGACTACACATGCCTCTCATGCCCATAATTCGACCAGCGCGCCACTGTGGTAACTGCGATCTAAGATCGCTGCGCATGTTTTGCAGCCTGGACGATACGGCACTTGCAGATTTCGATCTGATTGGCACCAGTGCGACACTACAACGCGGCTCGACACTGTTTCTGGAGAATGCTCCGAGTCAGGCAGTGTTTGTGGTGTGTACCGGTCAGGTTAAGTTGTCGTGCACCTCAAAGGAGGGGCGGACGCTGATACTGAAGATCGCCATGCCGGGCGACATACTGGGACTGGGCGCGGTCATCTCCGGGTCCAAGTACGAGGTAACCGCCGAGACGGTGCAGCCGACCGAGGTCAAGAGCATACGCCGGGACGAGTTTCTGGCGTTTCTGAAGAAGCATGGCCAAGCGAGCCTACACGCTGCCAAGGCGCTCAGCGAAGAGTACAAGGCGGCGTTCTTCGACGCGCGGCGGCTGGCACTCTCCGGTTCCACGGCCGGCCGTCTGGCTGCGGTTCTGCTGGACTGGGGCAGGGCGGAGTCATGCGGCAAGCCGGAGATGCGCTTCACGATGGCGCTGACCCATGAGGAGTTGGCCAACCTGGTAGGCTGCTCTCGCGAGACGATGACACGCATGCTGGGCCGCTTCAAGAGGGAGAAACTGATCCAGATCCATGGTGTTTCCATACAGATTCTCTCCCCAGAGCGGCTGGAGCGGATCTCGGTATAGGGTTTTCCGCCCATAAAGTGCTATGTGTAACTTCTTCTATCTCGCGGCACACAACGACGTTTTGTTATTTGTTTACTTATCCTTACCTCACACATCGGACCAGTGCAAGGCTGGCATGGGGCGGATTGCGCGTTCCCCTGCGCGCCGGGCAGTTTGACCTTCCCAGAGCCGTGACCAGTATCACAGCATTCAGACACAAGACCCCCTAAGATTTGGATTCTAGGGGCGGTGATGGTCAACAACAGCGCTAATCCCGTCTGCCATGCAGCGTTTCAATCGCACAATAGCGGCGATTTGTTCACGCTGGACGGCAGACAGCGAGGCAAGGACCGTTCAGCTTCTGCGAGTACGCTCCCGAACACGACCCAATGTAGTTTGAGGCTACATAGTTTCTAGCGAGCTGCCCCTATAAGCTGCCGCGCATATGAAAGAGATGCCTCCGATGCTCCCATCCACGAACGATACAATACCGAGCTTCGACAGACTGCTGGTGGCGACCGATTTTTCGGCTGCGTCCCAGGCGGCCTGCCACACGGCCATTGATACCTGTATCGCGCTTCGGGCAAGTCTGGTGATACTGCATGTCTTCCAGCCGGTCAAGCCTGGTTCGCCAGAAGCGGAAGGGGAATCGGGCGATCGGGTACAGGCGGCGAAAGCCCACTATGACGCGTGCCTGGGCGCGCTGGAGGCGATACGCCGCCAGGCTGTGCAGGCTGGCGTGGACTGTGAAGCGATCCTGGGCAGCGGCAACACGATCTCGACCATTCTGGACACCATCTCCGCAAAGAAGATCAACCTGGCCATTATGGGGACGAGCGCGCTGCATGGATTGGAACGCATCGTCTTCGATTCGACGACGGAGGCGGTGCTGCGCCAGGCTCCCTGCCCGGTGCTGACCGTTGGACCACGGGCGATGGGCCTGGAGAAGGCGCTGCAGTCGGTTGGGCCGGTCATCTTCGCGACCGACTTTCATTTCATCACGATTCATGCAATCCGCTTTGCTGCATGCTTCTCGCAGTTGACCGCATCGCCGCTGCATTGCCTTCATGTGATGCCGCGGACTCTGGAGGCCTGCGCGCAGTGCCAAGTTGTGCCGTCGATCATGTCGGAGGCGCTGCAACAGCTTGCCGCCGAGAGCGGAGTGGTCTTCGAGGAGCCTATCTGCGCGACGACCTATGGCAGCGAGGTTTCCTGTGCGGTGATGGACTATGCCCGGCAGCAGAAGGCCAAGCTGATCGTGCTTGGGGTGCGCAAGGCTTCCTTGGCGGACTCGCACGCGCCGCTGCATATTGCGTACCGGATCATCACCGAGGCTCCTTGCCCGGTGCTGACGATGGCGTTCACCTCTCAGGTGGATGTTTCTGTCGCAGAGCTGAGGCGATAAGGCAACCTCATCCGCTGACCTCACAAGAACAACTACTGGAGGGAGTGCACGGGGATCGCCGGTGGTGGTTGTATCCCCACGAAAATTGAATGGCCCGCTCGGGGCATTCGGCGCGGGAGTAAGATTTCACGAGGCGGGGGACACGTTCTGCTCCCCCGGCCACGGAGATGAAGAACCCCATGAATCCAGCAGCCCCCACGCCCAGTGGCCGATCGCCGCGCCGCAAGATAGGTATTACCTGTTACCCCACCTATGGCGGCTCGGGGGTGGTGGCGACGGAGCTAGGCATCGAGCTTGCGGCGCGCGGTCACGAGATACACTTCATCACCTCGTCGCTGCCCTTCCGCCTGAGCGGACGCGAGGCGAACATCCACTTCCACGAAGTAGACGTGTACCACTACCCATTGTTTGAGCACCCTCCCTACGACCTGGCGCTGGCCACTCGGATGGCGGAGGTGGCGGAGTTTTACTCGCTGGATCTGCTGCACGTCCACTACGCCATTCCACACTCCATCTCGGCGCTGTTGGCGCGCCAGATGCTGGAGACGCAGCAGGCGGTTGCTCGGCGACGCTATCTGCCCATTATCACCACGCTGCACGGAACGGACATCACGCTGGTCGGCCTGGATCGGTCGTATCTTCCAATCACGCAGTTTGGGATCGAGCAGTCCGATGGTGTGACGGCCATCTCCAGTTATCTACGCGACCGCACGCGCGAGGCCTTCAACATCAAGGGCGAGATCGAGGTGATCCGCAACTTCGTGAACTGCGACGTATACTTCCGCGATTCGGCGAAGGTAGCTGCCATGCGCCCGCGATTTGCCACGCCCGCCAGCGGAGACCGTGTGGCGGAAAAACTGCTGGTCCACCTTTCGAACTTCCGCCCGGTGAAGCGCGTTCTGGATGTGATCGATGTGTTTGCCAGGGTGGCTGCCGCGCTTCCCGCGCGCCTGATGCTGATCGGCGATGGACCAGACCGCTCTGCAGCGGAGCACCTGGCGATGCGCCTGGGCGTTGCGGACCGCATCCACTTCCTGGGCAAACAGGACAATGTGAATGAGCTGCTGCCGCTGGCCGATCTGATGATCATGCCATCGGAGATGGAGTCCTTCGGGCTGGCAGCGCTGGAGGCCATGGCGTGCGGCGTTCCCAGCATTGCCACACGGGTTGGCGGGGTATCGGAGCTGATTGATGATGGGATTAGCGGTCTGATGTTTCCGCTGGGCGACACGGAGGCGATGGCTGCGGCCGCGATTGCTCTGCTGGGTGACGATGAGCGTCTGACAGCGATGGCCGCGGCGGCGCGCAAGACAGCCAGCGAACGCTTCTGCTCCACCCGCATTGTCCCGCTATACGAGAACTACTACGAGCGCGTGATTGCGCGCGACCGGGAGGCGAAGCCGTGAGCGGGAAAGAGGCAGATGCCGCTGCGCACCGCCCTGCACTCAGCGGCAGACGCATCCTAATCACACGCGCACCGCATCAGGCCTCGCAACTGGCCGAGCAACTGAGTGCGCTGGGCGCCACTCCGATTCTGATTCCTACCATCGAGATCGCGGTGCCTTCCAGCTATGTGAAGCTGGATGCCTCGCTGGCAGACCTCTCCTGCTTTGATCTTGTCGCGTTCACCAGCGCGAACGCGGCGGAAGCCTTCCAGCAGCGCGCACAGCACCTGGGGATTGCGCCCACGCCGCGCCGCATCGCCGTGGTCGGCCCTGCAACGGAGCGCGCGGTAGAGGCCATCGGCCTGCGCGTCGACCTGATTCCACCCATATTTACTGCTGAGTCTTTGGCTGAGGTCATTGTCCAGACTGTGCTTGCCGAAGTTCCCGGTGCGCGCATTCTGCTGGTGCTGGCCGAGCAGGCTCCGGCGACACTGCGTTCCGCGCTGGAGGCTGCGGGTGCTTGTGTCACCGTTGCCGCGGCGTACAGCAATCGTGTTCCCGAAGGCTCGCTAGCGGCGGTTGCAGCGCTGTTTGCGGAGCCGCAAAACATACCCGACGCCGTTACCTTTACCAGCGCTTCTACGGCAGGGAACCTGGTGGCACTGTTGGAAGCCTCGGGGCACGCGTTGCCAGACTCCGTGGTGCGCGCCTCCATTGGGCCGGTCACCTCGCGTGCGCTGAACGATCTGGGCCTGCCGCCCCACCTGGAGGCGTCCGAACCCACTTTGGACGCTCTGGTTGGCGCGCTGGCCACCCACTTCCAAAAAGATAAAAACTTGCGGTAAGAGGCCTCCCGTTCGCTGCGCTAAGGATGGTAGGTTTTAAGGATGACAAAAGCGCTTCTGACGACTGATCTTGGTGGCCTTCCCCTGGTGGCGCGGGGCAAGGTCCGCGACCTCTACGCCCTGGGCGATCAACTGCTGTTTGTAGCGACCGACCGCATCTCAGCCTTCGACCATGTGCTTGGTTCGGGCATTCCGGACAAGGGTAGGATTCTTACCCAGATCTCAGCCTTCTGGTTCGAGTTTCTGAATGACACGGTGGCGAACCATCTACTGGCCATCCAGGGGCCTCAGATCGCTGGGCTGCTGGAACCATATTCGGAACAGATCTTTGGCGAGCGGCTGTGCGCGGAACAAATACAGACGCATCGGTTGTTTCAGGAACAGATTGAGGGCCGCAGCATGGTGGTGCGCCGCGCCCAGATGTACCCGGTGGAGTGCGTTGTGCGCGGATATCTTTCGGGCTCTGGATGGAAGGACTACGGGAAGACGGGTGGGGTGTGCGGGATACCCCTGCCTGCCGGGCTGCGCGAATCGGAGCAGTTGCCGGAGCCGATCTTCACGCCATCGACCAAGGACAACACCGGTGGGCACGATGAGAACATCTCCTACGCGGAGGTTGTGACGATGGTGGGCGAGGAGCCCGCGGCCCAGTTGCGCCGGCTGACGCTGGATATCTACACCAAGGCGTCGGAGTATGCGGCGGTGAAGGGGTTGATTCTGGCCGACACCAAGTTTGAGTTTGGCTGGGTGCCCGGCATCGGGATGGTTCTGGCAGATGAGGTGCTGACCCCGGACTCGTCGCGCTACTGGCCGGCGGCAAGCTACGCTCCGGGCGGTGCGCAGCCCAGCTTCGACAAACAGTATGTGCGCGACTATCTTGAATCGATTGGATGGAACAAGCAGGCCCCCGCGCCTTCGCTGCCTGATGACGTAGTGTCTGCTACCCGGCAGAAATATCTGGATGCGTACCGTCAGCTGACCGGGCTGGACGACCTGGGCGGGACATAGCGCGGGGACGGGCAATAGGGCATCGCAATGGTGTGACGATGAATGTGGCGAACTGGAACATATTTGACTGGGCACTGGCTGCGATCATGGCTTTCTCGATGCTGCGCGCGTTTATCACCGGTCTGGTGTGCGCTATTGCCGGGCTGGCCGGGTTGCTCGCCGGGTATGAAGCAGCCAGTTGGACCTACGTCGGCCTGGGAGAGCAGTTCTCGGCGATGGGCTGGATGCAATCCCAGGCCATGGCGAGATCGGTCGCCTTCCTGTTGATCGTGGTGTTTGTAGTGGTTGTGTTCGATATTTTTGGGCGTGCCCTGCGCAGGTCGCTGCGTACGGTTGGCATGGGCACGTTCGACCGCATTCTGGGAGCGGGGTTCGGCTTCGCTCGCGGCTGTCTCATCGGCATCGCTCTGCTGATCGCTTTGTCATCCTTCGCGCCGCAGTCACCGATTATCGTTCAATCGGTGCTTCGGCCCTATTTATTTACCGTTGCGCATGAGGTATCCTTCCTCATACCGGATTATCTGCAACAGCGGATATTGTGACAGCGCGTTGGATTTCGAGCAGAACCATCAATCCTGGAACAGAAAAATAAATCGCACTGGATCAATTGCCGTGCTGTGGATTACAGTAGGGATTCATGCTGGTGCGGACAGCAAGCGAGGTACGACCTTTGAAGCGCGAATTGGACACCCTGATCACACAGATGCATAGTGCCGGCATCTCTTATGCGGATGCCATACGGCAGTTCAAGAAGCGCTACATACTGGAAGTGCTGGCGCACCACAAGGGCAACCAGTGCAAGGCCGCGACCGAGTTGGGGATGCATCGCAACACGTTAAGTCGCACGCTGGCGGAACTGGATATGGACTCCGCGCAGATCCGCAAAGGGATGCGCCGGCCAGTGATGAGCGAGCGACCGGTGTTGGCTCAACGGACCGTGATGGGCCAGCGGCCAAGGATGCAGCTTACGGGGATCGCGCGGCAAGCCTAGACAGGGAACAGGCAACAGGATGAGGCTCGCGGCAGGCGGGCAAGGAGTTGGTCAGCTACTGACAGCTCCGGTTTGTGGCGTGGCGCGTCTAAGATAGCAGAGCATGACTTTCCAAAACCATCTTCGAGCAACCCACAACGTGCCATGGTTCGTTGCGTGCTTGCTTGGCTGCATTTTCATGGCACCTGCGGGGTGGGTGAGCGCTGCGCAGACTCCAACTGCGCAGGAGCCGGTCGCGCAGAAACCGATGCAGCCGGAACCGGCACAGCAGGCGCCTAGCAAACAGAGCCTGCGCGAGGCCGAGGACGCGTATCTTGCGGGCGCGAAAAAGCTGGAACGGGACGATCTTAACGGTGCCGAACGCGATTTTATACATGCACAACAACTAGACCCGCAGAACACAGATTATGCGATTGCCATCTCCGTGGCTCGGCAGCACCGGGTTCTTGAGCTGGTGCAGCAGGCGGGTAAGGAGAAGCTGTCCGGGAACCAGGGGCACGCGGAGAAATTGCTTGCCCAGGCTCTGGCCATCGACCCCCAGAATCCCCTAGTGCTGGAACACAGCGAAGCGGCTATGCTGGCAAGAGCGGCGGAGTCGCGGAACGCTGCTTCCGGCCAGAGCGTTGCAGATCAAGCTGCGGGAAAGCCCGACGACAATGCCGGGAGCACGCCAGCTGACTCATTGGCGGACCGGGCCACGATGCTCTCCGCCGGCGAAGCTCACGAGCCCTGGAGCATCCAGATGCCGGCACTGGCTGGTGCCATCCAACTGCAACCAAGCGACGAGGTGAAGAGCTTTCATATACACGGCGAATCGCGGGATGTGCTGCGCGATGTGGCAGCGGCCTACGGTATTAGGGTCGTAATCGATAACTCGGTGATACCGAAGGCGATTGGCTTCGATCTGGAAAATGTGAAGTACGCGCAGGCCATGAAGTTGATGAAGGACATGACCAATGTGATCGTGGTGCCGCTGGATGAAACCAGCGTGTTGATTGCCCGCAACCTGCCGTCTAACCGGCTTGAATTGACGCCCCTGATAGAAGAGACGATCTATCTTCGGGAGTCCACGCAGGACCAGATCAACGATATTGCGAACGTAGCTCGCAACATCTTCGATATAAGGCAGGCGAGCGCCCAGGCAGGCTCGGGAAGCATTGTGGTGCGCGCTCCGCAAGACGTGCTGCCGGCGATGAATCGGGTAATCGAGGATCTGGTGGATTCCATCGGCGAAGTGATGGTGGAGGTAAAGATGTATGAGATTACTTCCACGCGCACTATCAACGGCGGGGCGAACATACCCACAGCGGCCGGTATCTACAATGTGGACCAGGCAGCCACAGCGCTGGTGAATGCAAACTCGGCGCTGGTGCAGCAGGCGATTGCGCAGGGCCTGGTGAGCGCGACGGCCAGCAATCTTACGATTGCGGGTGAACTGATTGCGTCGGGACTGGTGCAGAGCAGCCTGCTCTCCAGCACGATCGGGGCAGTGGGCGGTGGTACCACCTTGACGGGCATTACCGAGACGGGCAACATTGCGTTCAACCTGGGCATGAACTCGAGCGAGACGAAGGCGCTGGACGATGTTCAGCTTCGGGTGAGCGACCGGCAGCCCGCAACCTTCCGCGAGGGGTCGCGCTATCCGATCATCGCATCCACTTATAGCTCGGGGTTATCCACCGCGGCCTCCGCGCTGGGCAAGGCTACGATTAACGGCGTCAGTGTTGCCAGCCTTCTGTCGCAGTACGCGGGCGGCAGCAGCGCCACGATACCGCAGGTGACCTATGAGGACCTGGGCATAACGCTGAGTGCAACTCCGACCATTCTAAAGTCGGGCCAGGTAAGGTTGCTACTGGACTTGAAGATCGAGGCGCTATCGGGCAGCACAAGCGACGGCAACCCCATTCTGGTGAATCGAGCCTTTAAATCGGGTATTACGGTGGGCGAAGGAGAGAGTGCCTTGCTGGTGAGCAATGTGAGCAAGATCGAGACGGCTGCGATGTCGGGAATACCCGGACTGAGCGAGTTGCCTGGGTTCCAAATGCCAGTCACACAGGATATACAGAAGGACACCAGCCAACTTGTGATCCAGGTAACGCCTCATGTGGTTCGGCGACGGTCCGATCTGGTGGCAAGCCCACGGATTGCATTGCCGCCGCAAACTATCAATTAGCGAAGCCGCGACAGTGAATATACCAGTACAAGATGACCTGCAAACCCAGTGTTTGCCCAGGGAAGCAATCCGCGCATTTACTCCGCAAGGCGCGACCCTGCGCTGCGCGATGTGAACAGGACGTCGTCACCCATCGTATTGTGCGGCGGACGCGCGTTGACCGTGGCTACGCGGGCCGATATACTTCAGTTTGTGCGAGCGGGAGTAGCTCAGTGGTAGAGTGCTTCCTTGCCAAGGAAGATGTCGCCGGTTCGACCCCGGTCTCCCGCTCCATAACCAGCCCTTCTGCGATACACTCTTCCTACAATCAACCGGGTGTGCGCTAAAGCGCAGGCCCTGCGGGGCGCGGTACCCAAGTGGTAAGGGAGAGGTCTGCAAAACCTTTATGCGCCGGTTCGATCCCGGCCCGCGCCTCCAATTTCTCTCCCGTTTCTCTTTCAGGTTCAATGGATTATGGATAATTTTTAGTTCGTGCATATTCGGGCTCGATAGGCCCAAATCGGGCTGAACTGACGTCAAAGCCGGACAAAGGGGACAGGGATATTTGACCCCTTCGATGGACTGCCTTGCCCGTCACAGGAAGCGCTCTGTCCTATGGACCGCTTTAAGATAATGTCTGTTGGGAGGATTCTGATGCGCTCGTTCGTTCGCTATGCCGCTTTGTTCGTCCTTCTTCTGGCTTCAGTCGCAAGAGCCGCGGAGACTGAGACGCAGTATCTATCCGGCCTGGGCAAGGACGATCCGGTCAAGTGGCAGTTCATGTGCGACAAGGGGATGAATGCCAACAAGTGGTCCACCATCGGCGTCCCGTCGAATTGGCAACTGCAAGGCTTCGGCATCTACGAATACGGACGGCCCAACCCGGTGGGAGGTTGGCCCCGCACCCACGGCATCTACAAGCGTACTTTCACCACGCCTGCGATCTGGCGAGACAAGACTGTGTTCGTAAAGTTTGAAGGTGTGATGACCGATGCCGCGGTCACCATCAACGGGCAATCCGCTGGCCCTGTTCACCAGGGCGGCTATTACGCCTTCAAGTACGACATCACGAAGCTGCTGAAGCCCGCCGGCCAGAAGAATGATATCCAGGTCGACGTCGATGACGACTCGATGAATAACTCGGTCAATAACGCCGAGCGGCGCGCGGATTACTGGAACTACTCCGGCATCTTCCGGCCAGTTTATCTGGAAGCCGTCCCCAGGACGTTTGTCGATCACCTGGCCATCAACGCCACCGCGACGGGCTCTCTGGACGTCGATGTCACGCTCTCCGATACACGTACATCGGCCACGAGCGGGCCCACAACATCTGTGGAGATCCGAGTCCTCGATGCAAGCGGCAAACCCGTAGGCAACCCAATCACGGCGAAGGACGTCGCCCTCAATGCAACCGCCAGTCTCTCCGGAACTATCTCCAATCCGCGGCTCTGGAGTGCCGAAACGCCGAACCTGTACCAGCTCGAGGTGCGGTTGAAATCAGGCGATGCCGTGGTACACACGGTGCGTCAGAAGTTCGGATTCCGCACCATTGAAGTTCGCCCAGGGCAAGGCCTGTTCGTCAACGGTAAGCGCGTCTTCCTCAAGGGCGTCGCTCGCCATTCTTTCTGGCCCGATTCCGGCCGGACCCTGTCCGCGCAGATCTCCAGAGACGACATCAACATCATCAAAGAGTTGAACGGCAACGCGGTCCGCTCCAGCCACTATCCGCCGGACCGACATTTTCTGGATGCCTGCGACGAACTCGGCCTGTATGTGCTGGATGAACTCGCCGGCTGGCACCAGCATTACGACACCGACATTGGCCAGAAGTTGGTCAAGGAGATGGTCGAGCATGACGTAAACCATCCATCGGTCATCTTCTGGGACAACGGCAATGAAGGTGGCGGGAATCCCGCGCTGGACGGCGATTTCTCTAAGTACGACCCGCAAAAACGCGTGGTCCTGCATCCGTGGGGGGTATTTCCACCGGGCATCGCTGATACCAAGCACTACCCAACCTATGAGATGTTGCAGCAGAAGCTCTCCGACGATGTTGTCTATTTCCCCACAGAGATGCTGCACGGCCTATATGACGGCGGAGCGGGGGCAGGACTGAATGAGTATTGGAATGCCATCCTTAGCAGCAAGGCGGGCGCCGGCGGATTCATCTGGGCGTTCGTGGATGAAGATGTGAAGCGCGTGGATAAGGGCGGCATTCTCGACTCCGCCGACAACCAGGCCCCGGATGGCATTGTCGGCCCCTATCGCGAGAGGGAAGGCAGCTTCTACACCGTCAAACAGCTTTGGTCGCCGATTATCGTGACGCCGCCGGACGGTACTTCGCGTTCCTACACTGTAGCAAACCGCTATTCCTTCACCAACGCGGACCGATGCACCTTTGAATGGGAGACGATCGCCTTTCATCAACCCAAGGACGCGGCCTCCGGCTCGGTGGTGCTGGCCTCGCGCACCGATCACGGCCGGTCGCTTGCGGCGGGCTCCTCGGCAAGCTGGGAGGGCTGGGGCCCGCCTGCTGCCGCCACCAGCGGAAGCGCAAAGAGGAAGCCCGATGCCACTCGGCTCCGCATTAAGGACACCACAGGCCGCGTGATTCAGACTTATGTCTGGCCTGCCAACGATCTAGTGCATCAACTTGACCAGTTGGATCTGTCTGCCGTTGGCGCACAATCTACTGACGCCGAATCCGCC
>Ga0118677_10005990_pt1 | contig 20920 bp, 3 predicted proteins | sample AliMusrvi5mmetaG_FD_86154 | JGI IMG/M metagenome (GOLD analysis project Ga0118677, IMG submission 86154)
CAAGTAATACTTCAACGGTAACGGTAAATGCAAATGCAACTATAACATCAGTTACTGGATCAACGCCTCTATGTATTGCAGGCACAGCTACATATACTGCCAATGGCGTAGTACTGAGCGGTGGCGCAGGTGTATGGAGCAGTTCTAACACAGGGGTAGCTACTGTCAATTCATCAACAGGTTTGGTAACGGGTGTATCAGCAGGAGCAAGCAACATCATTTACACCATAACCGGTGGATGTGGCGGAACACCGACTGCACAACAAGCAGTAACGATTACCCCCAATGCAAGCGTAGCTTCAGTATCAGGTACAACACCTATGTGTATTGGTGGAACAGCTTCATATACTGCCAATAGTGTAGTGCTGAGTGGTGGCACAGGCGGATGGAACAGCTCTAACACAGGGGTAGCTACTGTTAATTCATCAGGTTTAGTAACAGCAGTAGGAGCAGGAACCTCCACCATTACTTACGCTATTGCCGGTGGGTGTGGCGGAACACCAATGGCACAGCTGACATTAACAGTAAATGCACCTCCCACAGCAACGGCCACAAGCAACAGCCCTGTGTGTGTTGCCTCGGCGTTAACTTTATCTGGAGGCCCCGGCGGTATGGCAAGCTACAATTGGTCAGGTCCTAATACTTATTCTAACAATACTCAAAGCCCTACTGTATCTTCAAGTGCCACAGTAGCCATGGCAGGGATATATACAATAACGGTTACCAATTCAAGTGGTTGTTCAAATACAGCCTCTACTGTTGTTACAGTAAATTCTAGCTCACCTGTAAGTGTTACCATTTCTCCTTCAGCAAATCCTGTTTGTGCCGGTAATTCTGTTACATTTACAGCTACTCCTACCAATGGTGGAGCAGCACCTTCGTATCAATGGAAAGTAAATGGCACAAATGCAGGAACCAATAGTTCAACCTATACTTATGCTCCCGCAAACGGAGATGCTATAAGCTGTGTGCTTACTTCAAATGCTACATGTATAACGGGCAATCCTGCTACTTCCAACACTATTGTGATGACGGTTAACAGCTTAGTATCGGTAAGTGTCAGCATCGGTGCATCCTCAAACCCTGTGTGCAGCGGAACTTCCGTAACATTTACAGCTACTCCGACAAACGGAGGCGCATCACCTTCTTATCAATGGAAAAAGAATGGCTCAAATGTTGGAACCAACAGTTCTACTTATACCTATTCTCCTGCAGATGCAGATCAGGTAACCTGTGTGCTTACTTCCAATGTAACATGCCCAACAGGGAATCCTGCAACATCAAACACTGTTAACATGACGGTAAATGCACCCCCCACAGCCACAGCCACAAGCAATAGCCCTGTAAACACAGGTTCAGCGTTAACCTTAACCGGTGGTCCCGGTAGTATGACAAGCTACAACTGGGCAGGACCTAACTCTTATTCCAGTTTAAGCCAAAGTCCTACGGTATCATCCAGTGCTACTACGGCAATGGCAGGAACTTATACTATTACTGTTACCAATTCAAGTGGGTGTACGGGTACTGCTTCTACTGCGGTAACGGTTACCAGCCCGTGCAGCGGTGTAGCTACCGTAACTGATATTGACGGCAATACCTACAACACCGTAGCTATTGGCACCCAATGCTGGTTTGCAAACAACCTGGCTACCACCAAATACCGCACCGGACCAGGCATAGCTAACCTTACCGATAACACTGCATGGACAAACGACATTGCAGGCGCTTATGTATGGTACAATAACGATATAGCCAACAAAGCCACCTATGGCGCTTTATACAACTGGTATGCTGCTACCAATACAGCTCAGCTATGCCCCTCCGGTTGGAAAGTGCCAAGAGATTCCGATTGGACAACTATGACCAATTACCTTTCTGCTAATTCTCTCTATTGGTGTGGTGGAACATCCACAAATATTGCAAAAGCACTGGCTTCTACAACAGGATGGACAACAGACCCAACAGCTTGTAATATAGGAAATATTCCAACTTCAAATAATACAACAGGCTTTACAGCCCTTCCGGGTGGCTACCGCTACTACGGTGACGCATTCGACCTCGTTGGAAACTACGGTATCTGGTGGTCTTCTACCGAGTACGAGGCTACCAATGCGTGGAGTCGGGTCGTGAGCTACAGTTACAGCGGTGTGAACAGATACAGCTACGATAAGACCTATGGCTTTTCTGTGCGTTGTGTCAGGGATTTTAGTCTATTTTCCAATTTGACTATTTCTGGTACAACAACTATTTGCAGCGGCAATAATACAACACTTACAGCCAACTGTGGCGGTACGTATTTGTGGAGCAATAGCGCAACTACTGCAGCTATAACGGTAAGCCCAACAGTTACCACCACCTATACGGTAACGGTAACCAATACAGGTAATACAGCCGTGGTTTCTACAGTGGTAACAGTTAACCCTGCCAACACCATCACCCTCACTTCAGCCGTAGGCACTGATGCACAGTCAGTAGTCAGCAACACAGCTATAACAAACATTACTTATGCTACAACAGGCGCTACAGGAGCAACAGTTACAGGTTTGCCTACCGGCGTTACCGGTGCATGGGCAAGTAATGTCGTTACTATAAGTGGCACGCCAACTGTAGCGGGTACTTTCCCCTACACCATTACGCTAACAGGCGGTTGCGGCACGGTGACCAAAACAGGGACTATAACAGTTACAGCATGGTCTTGCGGTAGCCTCTTAGGTATTACCCACACAGCCGGCACAGTAGCCCCTGTAACCAAAACCGTAAACTATGGCACGGTACAAACAAACCTTTCCGGTGCTATCAAATGTTGGATAACTCAGAATTTAGGTTCTACAAATCAGGCAGCATCTGGAATAGATGCCACAGAACCTTCTGCAGGCTGGTACTGGCAATTTAATAAAATACAAGGTTACAAGAATGATGGCACGCGTACGCCAAGTTCAGCATGGAATACATCTATTACTGAAAACAGTGATTGGTTGGCAGTTAATGACCCCTGCACTTCTCAATTGGGCAGTGGTTGGCGTATTCCTGTGCTTACCGAATGGCAAAATGCAAAAACAAATGGTAACTGGACAACTTCTGATGCTTACCCATCTGTATTAGCATTACATGCTGCAGGAGACCTTTCATCTGCTGCAGGCACATTAAGTAATAATGGAACTTATGGTTATTATTGGTCAAGCACACAGCATAGTCTTACTATTGGTGCATCATTTCATTATGCAACCAGCGGTAGTTTAACAGCTGTTGTTGACAATAAAGCCTTGGCACAATCTATCCGTTGTATCCACGACGACTGTGCACCACCGGCTATACCTGGTGCCATTTCAGGACCAACATCTGCTTATATGAATACTACAGGTCTTACTTACAGCATCAGTGCTGTTAGCGGAGCTACTTCATATACATGGAAAGTACCCACAAACTGGACAATAACATCAGGACAAGGCACAACAACTGTTACTGTTACGGCAGGCGCCAGCGCTACCAGCGGTATAATAGGCGTAAGTGCCAGCAGTTCATGTGGTTACAGCACTTCAAGTTCTCTCTTAGTTAATGTTTGCGGCAATGCATTGCCTATTACCCATACAGCAGGCACTGTAGCCCCTGTAAACAAAACAGTAAACTATGGCACTGTAAAAACAAATCTTTCTGGTTCTAATAAATGCTGGATAACACAGAACTTAGGTTCAGACAATCAGGCTACATCTGCTACTGATGCCACAGAACCTTCTGCAGGCTGGTACTGGCAGTTTAACAGAATACAAGGTTACATGCACGATGGCACTAACCGTACACCAAGTTCAGCATGGAATACATCTATTACTGAAAACAGCGATTGGTTGGTTGCCAATGATCCTTGCACCAATGAACTGGGTATTGGCTGGCGTATTCCTACACATTCAGAATGGTATAATACAGACTACAATGGCGGGTGGAATACTTACACCGATGCTTACAATTCAGTGCTGAAATTACATGCTGCCGGTTTCCTTTATAATACCAATGGAGGTATTAGCAACAGAGGTGTTATTGGTATATATGCAGGCAATACACAAACCGATAATACTACTGCATCACGTCTTTATTTCACTAATGCAATGTGCTATACTGCTCCAAACTCAGGAGACAAACCATACGGGTACACGCTGCGTTGCCTCAAGGATAGTTGCACCATACCTGCTATGCCAGGTACAATTACCGGCACAGCCACACAAACAGCAGCTGCATCAGGTCAAACTTATAGTATAACTGCTGTGAGCGGTGCCTCAACCTATACATGGATAGTGCCTTCAGGATGGTCTATTTCATCAGGGCAAGGCACAACAGCCATTACAGTTAATGTTGGTGACATTGGTCAAAATGGCAATATTAGCGTAGTTGCAGGCAGCATTTGTGGGACAAGTACCGCACAATATCTGCCGGTAACTGTAGCTGGAGCATGGTCGTGCGGTAGTGTTTTAGCTATTAACCATACAGCCGGTACCGTAGCTCCTGTAACCAAAACAGTAAGCTATGGTACGGTTTCAACAAACCTTTCGGGTTCTACAAAATGTTGGATAACCCAAAACTTAGGGTCGTCCAATCAGGCAGCTTCTGCTACTGATAATACGGAACCTTCTGCCGGCTGGTACTGGCAGTTTAACAGAATAACCGGATTTAAAAATGACGGCATAACCCGTACACCAAGTAATGCATGGGTTACCTCTGTTAATGAAACCAGCGACTGGCTTGCAGTTAATGACCCCTGCCAGAGTGAATTGGGTATTGGCTGGCGTATTCCAACCAATACGGAATGGACTAATGCTAATGCAAAATTACCTTGGACTGGTTACGCAAGCACTTTTGCTTCGGTATTAAAACTACATGCTGCAGGTTACTTAGCTCAAGCAACAGGTACACTTACGGGGAATGGTTCTAATGGCTACTATTGGAGCAGTACACAGTATAATGCTACAAATAGTATGCAATTGGGCTTTACAAGCGGTGGTAGTCAGATGGGCAACAATAGTAAGTCCTGTGGTGTTAATCTTCGTTGCCTTAAAGACAGTTGCACAATACCTGCTATACCGGGTACAATTACAGGCACAACTGCACAATGCCCCAGTGTTACGGCACAGACTTATAGTATAAGTGCTGTATCAGGTGCTACAACCTATACATGGGCAGTACCTACCGGTTGGACAATTACTGGTGGGCAAAATACAACAACCTTAACTGTTACCACAGGCACATCCGGTGCTAACGGCAATATAAGCGTAACAGCAGGCAGCATCTGCGGTACAAGCACTGCACAATATCTGGCGGTAACGGTAAGTGCAGGTCCAACAGCAACTGTTAGTATTTCAGCTTCGGCAAATCCGTTTTGTTCAGGAAGTTCTGTTACATATACAGCAACACCAACAAATGGCGGTGGCACACCTTCTTATCAATGGAAAGTAAATGGAACAAACGCAGGAACTAACAGTGCAACCTTTAGTTATATTCCTGCAAACAATGATGCCATAACTTGTGTACTGACATCAAGTTTAACATGCGTTACAGGCAGTCCTGCCACATCTAATACAGTAACGATGACTGTTAGTACACCCCCCGGTGCACCTACTGTCAATGCCGGTACCGGTATGGGATGCAATTCCTTTACAGCCAACTGGTCAACATCACCAGGAGCCACCACTTACTATCTTGATGTTTCTACCAATTCAGGTTTTTCTTCTTTTGTAACAGGTTATAACAATCTCAATGTAGGCAATGTACTTACTTATCCCGTATCAGGTCTGGCTTCAAACACAACCTATTACTATCGTGTAAGGGCAGCAGCCACATGTACCAGTGCCAGTTCAACAGGGCAACAGGTTATTACTGCTAATGGTACATCAGTAGGCACACCCACTACGCCAACACCATCGGCATCAACTATATGTCAGGGCACTGGCAATTCAACTTACACTATTTCTGCCACCAGTGGTGCTACCAGCTACAACTGGGCTGTATTACCTACAGGTAATACTATTTCCGGTACCGGTACAACAGGAACCGTTACATGGAATCCTTCTTTTACAGGCACAGCTACAGTAAGTGTAACAGCCAATGGATGTAATGGGCCTTCTGCTCCCGGAACCACAACGGTAACAGTAAACCCCACAACCCCTGCTACACCCGGTGCTATTACCGGTACAGTTGCACAATGCTCCGGTTTAACGGGTCAGATATACAGCATCAGTGCCGTTCCCAATGCTACAACCTATACATGGACAGTACCTACCGGTTGGACAATTAACTCAGGTGGGGGCTCAACAGCTATTACTGTTACAACAGGCTCAGCAGGAGCAAACGGTAATGTAACTGTAACTGCGGGCAATAGTTGCGGTTCAAGTGCTGCAGCCGCATTAGCTGTAACTGCAACCAGCGCAGTAGGTGCACCAGCGACACCAATACCATCGGCAACATCTATATGTCAGGGCAGTGGCAGTACGGCTTATACTACTTCTTCCGTTACGGGTGCTTTTAGTTACCTCTGGACTGTAAACGGCACAGGAAATACTATTTCAGGCACCGGCACAACAGGCACAGTAACATGGAATGCCGCTTATTCTGGAATTGCAACAGTAAGTGTATCAGCTGTTGGGTGCAATGGCACATCGGCTGCTACACCTACAACAGTAACTGTTAATGCAAGTCCAACACCAAACATTTCAGGCATATACGCTATTTGCCTTGGTGGCAATACAACGCTTACAGCAAGCGGTGGCACAAATTATATATGGAATACTACAGCAAACACAGCAGCCATAACGGTAAGCCCAACTGTTAACACAACATATACGGTAACAGTAACAAACGCAAATGGATGTACGGCATCAACATCGGCAATAGTAACCGTAACGCCTATACCTTCTGCAACGATAACATACACCGGTACACCGTTCTGCACCTCTGTTTCTACTTCTCAACCGGTAACACAAACAGGAACTACCGGTGGTATTTACTCAGCATTACCCGGAGGTTTAGTAATGAATTCCTCAACTGGAGCTATTATACCAAGCGCAAGTACGCCAGGGACATATACTGTAACTTACACTATTCCGGCAACCGGTGGCTGTACTCTTTTTACAACAACAGCATCAGTAACAATAACAGCTTTACCCACAGCCACAATATCTTATGCAGGAACTCCTTACTGTAATTCTATTGGAACGGCACAACCCGTAACATTAACCGGCACAGGAGCTTATACAGGTGGTACTTATTCGGTTTCACCTTTGGGACAATTATATATTAATGTTGGAACAGGCGAAATAACACCAAGCTCAAGTACAGGAGGTAATTATATTATGACATACCATATTGTAGCATCAGGTGGTTGTTCTTCAGTATCAGTACCTGCTAATATTACAATAACAGCTTTACCTGTAGCAACCTTTAGTTATACAGGTACGTCCTATTGTTCAAATGGAACCAATCCATTACCTACATTTAGTGGGGGAGGCGTAGCAGGGACATTCACATCAACAGCAGGGTTAAGTTTTGTAAGCTCTGCCACCGGTCAAATAAGTCTAAACACAAGTGAAGCAGGAACCTATACCGTTACCAATACAATTGCAGCCTCAGGTGGTTGTGCTCAGGTAACAGCGACTAATCCGGTAACAATAACCACTTTACCCACAGCAACTATTTCTTATGCGGGCGGTGGTGGTCCCTATTGCACAGCATCATCACCTGTAAATGTTACACAAACAGGAACAACAGGAGGTATTTATTCAGTATCACCGACAGGATTAACTATTGATGCAATAGGTACTATTACACCAAGTACAAGTACAGCAGGTACTTACACTGTTACCTACACTATTGCAGCAATTTATGGTTGTTCTGTAGTAACAGCAACAGCACCGGTAATAATAACAACAGCACCAGTAATAGTATCAAATCCTACGTCCAATAATGTATGTGAAAATGCTTCAACTAGTTTTAGTGTTGGAGCTACTGGATCGGGGTTAAACTATCAATGGCAGGAAAGTGAGGATCACGGCAGTACTTATAATAATTTAACTTCAGCCGGTGCTTATAGCAATGTAACCTCATCAACAATGACAATAAATCCTATTTCATTGTCAATGAACGGTTACAAATACAAGGCAGTAGTAACAGGGGCATGCGTACCAATAGTAACATCAGGTGTGGCTACTTTAACGGTAAATCCTGCACCTGTAATAACATCAGAACCCGATTCCACTGCGATATGCGAAGCGGCGAATACCAGTTTTGCCATATCAGCTACAGGTTATGGCACGCTTACATACCAGTGGCAAGTAAGTACAAATAGTGGTGCCAGTTGGATTAATTGTCCTAGCAATAGTATTTATTCCTCTGTAATAGATACAATGATGATAATAACAGGAGGTACTTCTACCATGAATGGCTACCTGTACCGCTGCATAGCGAGTAGCTTATGTTCACCTTCTGATACATCGACAAGTGCAAAATTAACAGTATATTCAGCCCCAGTAATAACAACGCAACCGCAATCTCATGTTGTCTGCCAGAATTCTTCTACAAGCTTTAAGGTGGCAGCTACAGGTTCGGGTACGCTTTCATACAAGTGGCAGCGAAGTACAGATGGTGGCAGTACTTATAGTGATTTAAGCAACAGTGGTTCTTATAACGGTGTAATGACTGATTCAATAATAATAAATCCGGTGTCATCGGATATGATTAATTACTATTACCATGTAGTTATAACAGGCTCATGCCTACCGAGTGCTATTTCCAATCCGGTTTCTTTTGTTTCAATAAACACAGTGCCGGCAGCACCCACAAGTATAACAGGGGCAACGTCACAAGCTCCGAACCTAGTGGGGCAAATCTATAGCACAAGTGCTATTTCAGGTGCTACAACCTATAACTGGACGGTACCTCCAGGATGGACAATTACAGCAGGTGCAGGCACAACAGCAATTACCGTAACAACAGGTACAGGCGGGCAAAATGGTAATATAACAGTAAATGCAGGTAACTCTTGCGGTGTAAGTTCTGCATTTTCGTTGGCGGTAAACACTAATTGTGATGTAACACCAGGCTTAGTCGGTGCCTCACAAGTTATATGCACCAACACTTCTCCAGCTACATTTGGCACTGCAAGTACGCTTAATATTGGCGATTTGTATGGTGGAGGCAAAGTGGCTTATATACTTCAATCCGGAGACCCCGGTTATAATGCCGGTTTGGTACAGGGAATTATAGCTGCAACAAGTGACCAAAGTGCAAATGCAGTATGGAGTAATATTGCATCTATATTTATAGGCTCAACAGGAACAGCAATAGGTACAGGAAGCGTGAACACAACAGCCATTATGGGGCAATCAGGCGCTAGTTCTGGCGCTGCATATATTTGCCATAATTATTCAGGAGGCGGTTATAACGATTGGTATTTGCCAAGTAAAGATGAGTTGTATAAACTTTATGTCAACAAGACTGCTATAGGTAATTTTACCAATGGCTTATACTGGACATCTACGGAGAACGATCTGAACAACGCATGGGGATACTTTTTCAACAATGGTGCACAGAGCAGCACTTCCAAGTCGAGTCCGAGCTTAGTTCGTGCAGTTCGTTCTTTTAGTATCAATCCTAATGCGTCCGGTGGCGTTGGTGGTTATATTTATCAGTGGCAAAAGCAGACTAATTGTACAGGAACCTGGACTGATATTACAGGGGCTACTGCTACAACATATAATGCAGGAAATCTTACGCAGGACAATTGTTACAGAAGGAAAGTAACTTCCGGCTCTTGCGTTGCTTACACTGATGTAATAACTGTAAATGTTTATGTAAGTATTGGCGGTACAGCTACCGGAGCTCAAACCATTTGTTCGGGCAGTTCACCTGTTGATATTTCAGTGAGCGGCTATACAGGTACTATACAATGGCAGTATTCATTGACAGGTACTTCAGGTTGGGCAGATATAATCGGCGCAACATCAGCAACCTTAACAAGCGCACAGATGGGTCCACTCACAGCCGATACCTGGTATCATGCAAGTGTAACAAATAGTCCGTGTGGCGCCATGAATTCTAATGCAGTAAAAGTAACTGTTAGTCCTACTACCGCAGGAGGAAGTGTTGCCGGCGGCAGTACGGTATGTTCAGGTACTACCAGCGGTGTGCTTACGCTATCAGGACAAACAGGAACGGTTGTAAAATGGCAAAGTTCAACAGATGGAGGTACCAATTGGACTGATATTGTAAACACAGTCACCACCTATACTTCAGGGGCATTAACCCAAACCACACAGTTCAGAGCTGTTGTTCAAAGCGGTGTTTGTTCTATTGCAAATTCAACACCTCCAACAACAGTAACTGTTACCCCAAGCAATACCTATATGCTTACTTCTACAACAGGTACAGACAACCAGACGGTATGTATCAATCATGCTATAACGAATATATCGTATTCTACTACTGGCGCTACGGGAGCTACTGTCAGCGCTTTGCCAAGTGGGGTATCAGGCTCATGGGCAGCCAATGTAGTAACAATTAGCGGCACACCCACGGCAAGTGGTGTTTTCAACTATACTGTTACATCAACAGGTGGTTGTGGTCCGATAACACAAAACGGTACTATTACAGTAACGCCGGTGCCAGCCACTCCTACGGCTATTTCAGGTGTAGCTATTCAATCTCCGTCATTAGGAGGACAAGTCTATAGCATAAGCGCCGTGCCCAATGCCACAACTTACACATGGACACAACCTAGTGGGTGGACAATAAACTCAGGGCAAAGCACAACATCAATAACAGTAACAACAGGCTCAGTAGGTATGAACGGCAATTTGACTGTAACTGCCGGTAGCAGTTGTGGTACAAGTTTACCTGCTACTCTGGCAGTTTCTGTAAGCGACTGTGGACCAGGCTCAGTGGGCACTTCGCAATCTATATGCACCAATACATCTCCTGTTGCATTTACACAAACAGCTCCGGCTTCAGGAGGAACAGGAATATATACTTATAAGTGGCAAAGCACAACCAATTGTGCCAGTCCATCATGGGCTGATATTTCAGGTGCAACAGCTACTACCTATCAAGCAGGAAGTCTTTCTGCAACTACTTGTTATCAAAGAGTGGTAACTTCTGGTTCTACCGTTTACTCTAATACTTTAACAGTAACAGTTGTACCACAACCGGATGCGCCTACCACAGCCACTAAATTGCCTAATGTAGTTTCAGTTTGTACAGGAACGACATTAACACTTACCGGAGCAGCAGCAGGAGGTAATACGGGTGTTAATTGTCAGATAGAATATGAATATTCAACAGACGGAGGTACTACATGGTCAACAGCATCACCTACAATACCATCTTTTGTAGCTGTTTCAGGAACAAATGCCAACCGTATAAAAGCCAGAAGGGATAATTGCCAGACAGGATGTGCAACTTCTGCATGGTATGAAGTAGCATCATGGACGGGTGTTGTTCAGGCGATGCCTCCAACAACTACCACAAAAAATCCTGATGTAACAACAGTATGCAGTGGCACAATATTAACAATAACAGGCGCTCCTACAGGAGGTAATACGGGTGTAGGTTGTTCGATAGAATACAGATATACATCTGATAATGGCAATACATGGACAACATCAAGTTCAATACCTTCTTTTGCAGCCGGTTCAGGAAATAACCATATTCAGGCGAGAAGATCCAATTGCCAGTCGGGATGTGACCCGTCTGTTTATAATGATGTGGCAACATGGACAGTTATAACACCACCGACAGCACCTACAGATTTTACAGGTAATATGACCATCTGTAGTGGGTTAACAACGACACTTACAGCTACAGGTGGAACCGAAGGTGGTGGTGCAACATACCAATGGGGTACAGGTACAACTGTTGGCTCTAATATTATATCAGGCGCAACATCTGTAAGTTACACGACCCCTATTGATACAGTTACTACTACTTATTGGGTTCGCAGGATTGCCAATACCGTTTGTAACACTACAACCGGTGGCATTACAACTACTGTAACAGTACTTCCACTGGCAACAAAACCAGGTGCTATTTCAGGGCTAAATATTCAGTCAGCATATTTAGCAGGACAGACCTATAGCGTAAGTGCAGTACCATTCGACTCAACATATACATGGGCAGTGCCTACAGGATGGTCAATTACAGGAGGGCAGGGTACAACAGCCATAACTGTAATCACAGGTGCTGTTGGTGATAATGGACTTGTTTCTGTAACTGCAAGTAATCATTGCAATACAAGTGCTATAGATACAATGGGCGTACAGGTAAAAGATTGCACGCCAGGTTCAGTTGGTTCTTCACAAACAATATGTTACAATACAACACCTGTTGCTTTTACTAGTTTAACCTCACCCACGGGAGGTAATGGTACATTTACTTATCAATGGCAACAGCAACCAGGTTGTACAGGCGGTTGGTCTGATGTTTCAGGGGCTACTGCCACTACTTATCTTCATACCGTAAATCTTACAGCAAATACATGTTTCAGAAGAACAGTATTTTCGGGTACTTGCACAGTAAATACTAACCCAATAACGATAACCATAGTGCCCCAACCAACAGCACCAACAACAGCCACCAAAAATCCAAATGATACAAGTGTATGCGCAGGAACTACATTAACTTTAGCAGGAGCTCCTACCGGAGGTAATGGCTTAAGTTGCACTTTTGAATATCAATATTCTACTGATGGAGGTAATACATGGACAAACACTACAACGACAATACCTTCGTTTGCTTCTGTTATTGGAACAAATATAATCCAATCCAGAAGGATTAATTGCCAGACAGGCTGTATTCCTTCTCTTTGGGGAACTGTAGCTACATGGACGGGTATTACCCAACCAACAGCACCTACAACAGCAACAAAATCACCGGATATTGCTTCAATATGTGCAGGAACAGCATTAACACTTGCAGGACCTGCGAGCGGCGGTACCGTCGGATTAAGTTGTTCAATACAATACAGGCATTCAATAGATGGTGGCACTACATGGAGTGCGGCATCCGATACAATACCATCTTTTGCAGCTGCTTTAGGAACTAATTTAAACCTTATCCAAGCCAGAAGGTCAAGTTGCCTGTCAGGATGCACCACTACTTCATGGAATACAGTAGCCTCATGGACAGGATTAATTGCGCCAACAGCACCAACAGGCATAACGGGAGTAACGACTATATGTAATGGAAGCACAACTACATTGACAGCAACCGGAGGCAGTAATGGTGACGGCGCAACCTACCAATGGGGTACTGGTACAATTGGTTCAAATATTATTTCAGGCGCAACATCTGTGAGCTATACTACTCCTGCTTTGTCAATCAATACTACTTACTGGGTACGCAGGGTTGGCAATACAACATGTACCAATACAACAGGTGGTTATTCAATTCTTGTAACCGTTCGTCCAACGCCAACAGCAGGCATTAGCGGAACGAATTCAGTTTGTGTAAATGCTTCTTCTCCAACGGTTACTTTTATTAATCCGCAACCATTACCTGTAACAATAACATATAATATCAATGGTGGAAGTAATCAAACCATAAATGTAATTTCGGGTCTCAGTTCAACACTACCTGTACCAACAGGAACCGTTGGAACTTATGTGTATAGCTTAGTGAGTGTTGCTTATCAAAGCGCACCTTCATGTTCAAATAATGTAACAGGAACAGCAACGACAGTTGTAAATCCATCTGTGCTTGATGCAAGTATTCCGACACCCTCAGCAACTACTATTTGCCAGGGAAGTAGCAATACCGTTTATACTACCACAGCCACCAATGCAAGTATTTACTATTGGTCAATAACAGCGGGAGCAGGTAGTATTTCAGGTACGGGAACAACAGGAACTGTAACATGGGCTCCAGGTTTTTCGGGTACAGCAAGTGTGTATGTGCAAGCTAACGGATGTAATGGACCTACAAATCAGGTAAATACTACGGTTACTGTTCGACCAACACCAACAGTAAGTATCAGTGGCACAGCAACAATATTTCAAAATGCCACAGGACCTAATATTACCTTTACCAATCCAGAAGCATTGCCTGTAACAGTAACCTATAATATAAATGGAGGAAGTAATCAGATAATAGCTGTGAATGCGAACAGCACTGCAACAGTAGCTGCTTCAACCGGAACATTGGGAAGTTTTGCATATAATTTAGTAAGTGTTGTTTACCAGACTGCACCTACATGCTCAAATAATGTAACGGGTACTGCAACAGTAACAGTAATACCACCATCAGATGGCGGTATTTTATCAGGCGGAACAACACCCATTTGTCAAGGTATAACAACAGGTATAATGACATTGAGTATGTATTCAGGAAGTATTGACCATTGGGAAGAACGTGTTGATGGCGGTTCATGGACACCTATTACCAATACAGCTACAACGTATAGTGAAACACCATCTCAGGCTGGTACATGGGATTATCGTGTGGCTGTTCAAAGTGGCACCATGGTATATTCCAGTATATTAAGTATAGTTGTAGCACCATCGCCTATTGCCGGTACCGCCTCTTCTGATCAAACTATATGTGCCGGTATTCAACCTGCAGCCGTTACCTTAGGTGGCTATACAGGCTCTATACAATGGCAAATGGCTGATAATGCTGCATTTAATAATGCAACAAACATATCAGGTGCCACTGCTGCCTCACTTACAAGTGTGCAAATGAGTGCTTTAAATAAAGATACATGGTATAGAGCAGCTGTAACCAGTGGGGTTTGCACTGCTACTAATTCAAATGTTATTAAAGTCTCAGTCAATTCTGTTTCAATGAAACCGGATAGTGTTAAAGCTATTTTGTCCACTATTTGTCTGGGAAGCAACACAACTATTTATGTAGATACACCTGCTGTTGCTAAAGGAGGGTTGCTTGATCATTCAACATGGGCTGTTGGAACAGGGAGTGCACCGGGCTTTGGACAAAATGGTATTACTGCTGAAAATTACAGAATTTTAGCTAATGACCCCTGGGGTAACCAGACAGTAATTTGGGAAGCAAGACCCGATGGAATAAATACGCCTCCTCATGGTGGATGGAATTCTTATCCTAATATACCTATTGATAACACCAAATTATACAGATTTTCAGTTTGGGTAAACAGAACTGTTATGGGAACAAATGGGAAATTTTATTTTGGCTGTAATGCTTATGGTTCAACGACAGGAGTAATAAGACTTTCTGATAGTACCAATACTACAAATCCATATTTCTGGACTTCGTCAAATCCTCCTGGTTCTGAGTTGCCTGAAGGAGAATGGGTATTAGTTGTTGGTCATATTTACCCTCAGAATTACCATGGTATAGCTAATCATCCAGAATCAGGAAGATATACTATTGCCGGTGGACGTTTTGGAAACATTTCAAATGATTTTAAATGGACACCACTATCAGTCAGTACAATAGAACGATCTTATCTGGACGATGGTACAGATGCAAATGCAAGACAGCAATGGGTATATCCACGATTAGATGTTGTAGATGGAACAGAACCTTCCATTAATGATTTATTGAAAGGATTTGAATCTCACAATACTTTAGGATCCGGAGGAACATGGAATTGGTACTCAGGAACTTGTGGAGGTACATCCGTAGGAACAGGCGAAAGCATTACTGTTTCGCCGGCTGCTACTACTCATTATTATGTAAGAGCTGAAGGTACATGTAATAGTACACCAACGCCATGTGCATCAATAATTGTTGTTCCGGCAGCACCCATAGCACCGGTGGCAATATCAGGCAACATTATACAATCTCCAGGATTAGCCGGACAAACCTATAGTATCAGTGCTGTTGCCGATGCTGCATCATATACATGGACAGTGCCAACAGGGTGGACAATTACTTCCGGACAAGGTACAACAGCCATAGTTGTAACAACAGGAGCACCCGGTCAGAATGGAAATATAACAGTAGCAGCAGTTAATAGTTGCGGTACGAGTACAGCAGCTACACTGGCTGTATCTTTAAGCGGTTTTACGCCCGGTACTATTGGTGCTTCGCAATCTATATGTTATAATACCACTCCTGCTGCCTTTACTAATATAACTTCACCTGTAGGAGGCACGGGTTCTTACGTTTATAAATGGCAAAGACAACCCAACTGTAGTGGGAACTGGTTGGATATTTCAGGCACTAATGATTCAACATTTAACTATACAAATCCTTTAGTTCAGACCACATGTTTCAGAAGAGAGGTAACTTCGGGAGCTACTATTTATTCTAATGTTATAACAGTAACTGTTTTAACCGCACCTACTCCACCTGTCAATATTTTTGGCACAGCTACACAATCTGAAAATTTAACAGGACAAGTTTATAGCATTACTGCTGTAACGGGTGCTTCAACCTATGTATGGGATGTGCCTTTAGGATGGTCAATTACAGCAGGGCAAGGCACAACATCAATAATAGTAACTACTGGTGCAGTAGGAAATAATGGCGATATAACTGTAACGGCAGGTAATAGTTGTGGTACAAGTGCCGCAACTGCACTGGCTGTAACAGTAAGTGTTTGTACACCTGGTTTTGTTGGTAGTTCGCAAGCTTTATGTACCAATACAACTCCAGCTGCCTTTACTAATATTGACTTGCCGGGAGGCTCAGGTCCTTTCACCTATCAATGGCAAATCCAAGCTGGTTGTAGTGGAAGCTGGACAGATATTTCAGGCGCAACTGCAACTACTTATCACGAAACTGGTATCCTTACCCAATCCACATGCTATAGAAGAACAGTAACTTCCGGTAGTTGTACTGAAAGCACCAATGTTTTAACGGTAACAGTTGAAACCCAAACAACAGTACCTGCCGAAATATTTGGTTCAGCAACACAATGTTCGGGATTGGCAGGACAAATTTATAATGTAGCTCCAGTTCCAGGTGCCACAACTTATGTGTGGTCATTGCCTTCAGGATGGTCTATTACAGCAGGTCTGAATTCATCAGCCATAACTGTAACAACAGGCATTAACAGTGGTATTATAAGCGTAACGGCAGGCAATAGCTGCTATATCAGTGCTGCTCAGACACTTGCTGTTACAGCATTGCCTGGGACGCCTGCACAACCAGGAAATATAACAGGTGGTTCAGCACAATGCCCCGGATCAGCTGTAACTTTTAGCATCAGTGCTGTACCTAATGCAGTAGATTATTCATGGGCAGTGCCTGCAGGATGGACTATTACCAGCGGGACAGACACAACAACAATAACAGTAACTGCAGGCGCTGCCGGTACTAACGGTTATGTAAGTGTAAATGCTCATAATTTCTGCGGAACAGGTCCTTCATCAGCACTGCCTGTATTGGTAGTTCCTGGAGCTCCTGATGTGCCAGTAACAATAGCAGGAACGAGTGCCACAACAAATGCCATACAAGCCAACTGGAATGCTGCATCTTATGCTACGAAGTATTACTTAGATGTGTCAGATAATAGTGGTTTCGCAAGCTATGTAACGGGTTATCACAACCTCGACGTGGGCAACAATTTGAACCATATTGTTACTGGTTTAGCACCAAGTACAGTTTATTATTACCGTGTAAGAGCAAACAATCCTTGTGGTACTAGTGGCAACTCAAATACTAGCACAGACACTACGCTGACCACATCATCTACCATATCATCTTATACATGGACAGTGCCTGCAGCATGGACAATATCGACAGGACAGGGTACTCAAGACATTACTTCAACTACAGGCTCTATTGGAGGGTATTTAGATACAGTAAGTGTAACAGCAAGTAATACTTGTGGTACTAGTTTACCTATTAAATTAGGCGTAAGAATTGGTACAATACCGCAACCTGTTGCTGTAATAACTGAACCGCCTTCAACTCATTGCGGAAGTGCTATTATTGATGCTAATTTAATTGGAAGCGGTACTATATATTGGCAAGGGACTAACAGCAATGGCGAAGATATTTCATTTGCTTCTAATAAAGACACTGTCTATACATCAGGAACATATTATTTCAGAGCAAGGTCGGCAGATGGATGCTGGGGTACAGATGGACATGACACAGTTACTATTATTTATGTAGCCAACATAAATGACCTTGCTGTTATTGGGGGCGATTTGCCTACTGGCGGTTTTGTGTGGGCAGGTTCAAATCCATTAAGTACAGAACAAAATTGGAATGATATGCACTGGTACACTTATACCGTTGGTGCTCCTATCCCGGTTAGTTATTCATCTGATATACCGAACGATACTTCTGACGTATTGATTTTAGCCGGGAATTGTGTAATTCCTACAGTCAGAATTACCGGTGTTGCCGAATGTAGAAACCTTACTGTGGGTGATGGAGCGACATTAGAATTAAATGGTAGCGGTGGATTAACAATATATGGTGATGCCGTAATTGACGGAAATTTTGATATTAATCAGCTTTCAAATAAAAGCAAAAATGTTGGAGATATAGATGTGAAAAAAGATTGGATAATTGAATCTACAGGTGTATTCGATGCCGGTCAAAGTACCGCAATATTCGATGGCTCGGAATTACAGCATATTGAAAGTAATGGCTCTCCTTTTCATAATTTAACTATTAGCAAAGATATAAGTAAAGGAAACGATGAAGTTGATCTGCTCAGCGAAACAACTGTTAATAATACACTTTCTTTAGATAAAGGGCAACTGAACCTAAACTATAATACAGACCGATGCCGACAAACATCGCATTGAGGAGCTGTTGGAATGTGATGGCGGCGGGAATCTCTTCTTGATCGCTGCCCTGTGAAATCCATTGGCCAACTTTCGGTGCCAATAACCAAGCAACAAACGCGAGAATTATGGCGGCACCTCCAGGAAGGAACAGCACGGGCTTTGCCTTGCCTAGACTATTCATCGTGAAAATCGCGACTGTTTGCGTAATACCGTATAAAAACCATGAGATAGCAAAAAGTCGAATGATAATCTGAGTGAGTTGGGCTGGTTTCATATTTTTAGCGAACGTCCCTCGTCAGGTATCGCTGGCTGGCGCTGCGGGTGGATCGCAGGAATCAGGAGCGAAGGCACTTGGCCTGCTCTTCTGTCAGCAGGCCCTGTGCCTGAGCGGTGGAATGTCGGATTGGCGTTCATCGAAACTCCTGACGGCCAGCGATTAACTGGACGAGTTGGTTCGCGCCTCTTTCTTATTTCCAAATACAGCATTGAAGCACGCAGCCAAAATTAAGCCGCATGTTAGCAAAGCAGCGGCCTTTGCTTCTGGCACGGCTGACCCATAAACGCTTATTCCGGCAACAGTATTATTTGCCGTATCTCCAAGAAATATTACATTTGTTCCCGGATTTGTCGCTGGGATATAGTATGTTCTAAATGATATGGATCCTGTTAGGTTCGTGTAAGCCGATGTATCAAAAACAAGCGTTTGCGGCGCACTACTGTTGGAAGAAGTAACCAGTATTGCACTTCCTATGGTTTGATAGTTTGTGCTGCCGTTTAATGCTGCCTGAAGCCCAAATTGATAGGAGACCAGCGCAGGCGACGATTTCGATACTGCAAAAGTGACACTGCTAAGATCTAATGCGGTTGCTGGGGAAAGCGTAAAATCAAAACATGGCGGGTTTCCGGTTAATGAATTATTAAAGCTCCACGTTCCAGCGATACCACTTTGTGATGCAGAATCACGTTGAGCGACTGGTGCTGACGTAAGGAGAAGCGAGGAAAACGAGGAGGCAACAATAGTTGAGTTTGTGCGGCTTTGAGATGCGGTTAATGACGAAAAGTTCCATTCAGAGAGAATCTGTGAAAATGAGGTAGTGACAGAAAGAGCAAATACAAGAATTGTTGTTTTCATTTTATGAGAAAATACCATCGTGCTTTATTGAAGGATTGATATCGAGGTTTTTATTCTTTGGCGAACGTCCCTCGTCAGGTATCGCTGGCTGGCGGGGTGGGTGGATCGCAGGCATTGGGAGCGAAGGCACTCGGCCTGCTCTTCTGCCAGCAGGCCCTGTGCCTGAGCGGTGGAATGTCAGAAACGTGATCATCGAAAGTTCTAATGGCCAGCGATTAGCTGCACGAGCCCGTTCGGCCTATATTTTCTTGAATCTTTTTCATCTCACGCGCGCGGAAATACTTAATCTGGTAAATAATGAACTCCTTTACGGATTTCGAAAAAATCAGAACCCATACTATGTAAAGGAGGGCGATCACCTTCAAGAAATCGCTAAGTGGATCGGAATCTAATCGGATGCTTGGTGATGGTTTTACAACAGACATGCCAATGCTGACTAACATTAAACCAATAACAATCATCCCGGCGATGATCCCAAAGCGTCCTTTTGCTATTTGCAGGGAAAAGAAGCCACTCCTGAGAGCGACATGAAAAACGAGTAAGAAAATCAGCGAAGAAAAAATGGGCTCAAAAAGCATGACGGTGGATAGCAAAAGGGCACAAATGTAAAATGTCCTCCCTCGACTTTGGATGGCAGTGATGGAATTAGGAGTGGTCATATTTGTTTGCCGAACGTATTGTAGAATGATGTGTGGATTTATTGCGAAATCGTGATATCATTCTATTTCGATTGTGAATGAGACGTCAAGAGATCGCGCAACGCGCAGTAGTTCAGCGAGATGGGATGATCGTTGGATTCGGTTTCGCATGGCTTTGAAGAACCGTGGGGTCGAGCCGAGGTTTCAGGATTATTACCGGGCCTGGGTTTTGGGATTTTTGGGTTTTATCAAGCCGAAGAAGTATGAGGTGGCGAAAGCGGATGATGTTCGGGAATTTGTAGAGAAGCTGTCCGGGGAGGGCAAGAAGGAATGGCAACTCCGGCAGGCGGAGGAGGGGGTGCGGGTGTTTTCTCAGGAGGTTGAACCCCAGAAATGGGCTGCCGAATGGCCGCTTGATTTGATGCAAAATGTGAAAATCGGTCTTGATG
>Ga0118677_10005994_pt1 | contig 20902 bp, 14 predicted proteins | sample AliMusrvi5mmetaG_FD_86154 | JGI IMG/M metagenome (GOLD analysis project Ga0118677, IMG submission 86154)
ACTGAAGGCCGCCGAATTATACCGTTATCAACTGCGCTACGAACGGCAGCGGGCATGAAGGCCTGGAACGCGATGTCGTTTCATAAAGGAGTCGTTATTGTTTATTGATCACGAAAGGCACGAAAAGCACGAAAAATAGCCCGGATTATTCATGAAGTAATTGACTGCCGGGCTAACTGAAGCATTATTCGAAGTGTTATGCATAATGCAGGTTAGAAAATGAGCCGTTTGACCACGGCTTTGGGTAGCTGCCAAAATTCACGAGCAGGCCTGGCGCATACAAATGGCCTTCAACTGCGTATGCAGAATTCCGCTGCTAAGCCAAAACGCCCCGCCTGTGTCGAGCAGGCGGGGCGTTGCCGTCCATCCATGTACTATTACGGCGCGAACTTCAGCACGCGGTTGTTGCCGGAATCGACCACATAGACATTGCCCGTACGGTCGACACCCAGGCCCGTCGGGGTGTTGAGGATGAAACTGCCCCAGGTTCCGAGGAAGGCGCCGCTGCCGTCAAATTTCTGCACGCGGTTGTTCAGCGTATCCGCGACATAGACGTTGCCGTTCACATCCACGGCCACCCCGCGGGGCTGGCTGAATTGGCCGTCCAGGCTGCCCTGCTCGCCGAAGGTGGCCAGCAGCACTCCCGCCGTGTTGTATTTCACGATGCGGTTGTTCAGCGTGTCGGCGACGTAAATATTGCCGACGCCATCGACGGTGATACCCATCGGGGAGAGGAATTGGCCGTCGCCGTTCCCCTGCACGCCCCAGGTGTAGACGATATTGCCGGTGCTGTCGAGTTTCACCACGCGGTTCCCCACGGAATCGACCAGATAGGTGTAGCCCAGGGCATCCACCGCCACGCTCGCCGGTCGGGATCCCGCCTGGTCATTGATGATCCCGTTCCAACCGGGCATCGCCAGCGGCGAGGCATTGACGAATTTCTGCACACGTCTGTTCCAGGCATCCGCGACATAGACGCTGCCGGCGCTATCCAGCGCTACGCCCAGCGGCGTGTTGAATTGCCCGAGGGTTGCTCCCGCCGTGCCATAGCTGCGGGCGAAGACGCCGGCACTGGTGAATTCCACCAGACGATTCTTTCCGGTGTCGCTAAGGACGAAGGCGCCGCTGGGCGCTACCGCGATGCCGGACGGGCTGAAGAAGGTGTCGGCGATCCCGGACGCGCTGCTATAGCTGGCCGTCTGGTGATAGGTAGTCGCCGGCGGATTCACCGTCACCACCGCTACCGCGATAATGCTTGGGTCGAATTTACTGCTGGCCACAATGTGGTAGATGCCGGTCGTGCCCGGATTCAGGTTGGGCGCCACATAATCCGCGTGCTGGAAGGTGCCTTCCTGTGTCTCATCGGTCGGCGTGATCGTTCCGTACTGCTGGCCTTCCTGGACGCTCCACAATACTTTGGTCGTCTTGCTGCCATAGACATGCGCGGTATAGGTCAGCGTGCCGTTGGCGGCGACGGTGGCCACCGATGGCGCGAGCTCGATCCATACAGTGACGATCACCGTAGCCGTCGCGGAGCGCGTGGGGTCTTCCACGCTGGTGGCGATGACGTGATAGGTGCCGGCGGTATCCGGCGCGGTATACTGGCCGTCCGGCGTGATGACGCCGTTGATATCGCCACCTTCTACGGTCCAGGTGACGTGTGTGGTGGTCTGGCTGTTGATCACTTGCGCGCTGAATTTATTCGAACTGCGCGAGGGGATGGTCACGGTCGCCGGGGTGATCGACACCTGAATCGGCGCCTGATCCGCCACCTGCACATTCGCCGTCGCCGTGACACTCGATTCGCTGTCCTGCGCGGTCACCACGGCGTTTCCGGCAGTCAATCCTTTCACGCGTCCCGTGCTGTCCACGGACACGACATCGGAATGCGCCGGGTCGCCGTTGGCATTGGCCGACGACCACTTCAACACACCGGGTGCGAGGAGCACGGTATTCCCGTTATGATCTTTGGCCATTGCCGTCAGTTGCACGGTATTGCCCGTTTTCACCGCGATCGGGTTGCTGTTCGGGGTGATGACCAGCGTGGTGACGGTGCTGGACATCACCAGCGTCAGCACGGTATTGCTGCCGGCGGTAATGGGCAGCGACGCCACGCCCTGGGCCTGCATGCTGCCGACCGGCAGGTTGGTCGTCTGGTCATATCCGGCATACGCGCTGGCGGTGACCTGCAGGGTGTCCACCGGCAGATTGGTGAAATTCGTGGACGTGGTGGTGGCGCCGGACGCCGGTCGGCTGATGATCTGTTGCGTCACCAGGCCTCCCGCGCTGTTGCGGATGGTCACCTGAATGATATTGGTTGCCTGGGGAATCAAGCGCGTCGCGGCGCGCGCCGGCCAATTCACCACCAGCGTTGCGGCGCCATTGCCGGATGTGCCCATGCCGGGAGTCCGGCCGGTGCTACGGAAACTCCCACAGCCGGTGAGCAGCATTAGCGCACACCCAAGGGCCAGGAGGATCGGCGTATATTTCATGATCGGTCTCCCTTACTCAATAATAATCGTCGCGGAACCGGCTTCCACGGTGACGGTCAGCGTCTGGCTCACCGCGGGGTACGCCGTGCTGGACGCAATGATATGATAGGTGCCGGCCACCATCGGCGCGGTGTAATTCCCTAGATTGTCGATCACGCCGGCTCCCGCTTCGACGACTTGCCAGGTGAGCGAGGGGTCGAGGCTCGGCGTCAGCGTGGCGGTAAAGTGATAGGTGAAGCCCAACGGCATGATCACATTGGTTGGCGAGACGGTGAGCACCGGCAAGACCAGCACTTGCGCGTCTGCGAAGCGCGTGGGATCCGCCTTGCTCGTGGCCCGGATCGTATAGGCGCCGGCCATTTTCGGAGCGATCAACACCCCGCCTTCATTAATCATCCCGGCGTTAACGCCGGCGGCGTTATTGCGGATCGACCAGGTGACATTCTGGTTCGCAGTGCCGGTCAACGTGGCGGTGAAGGCCTGAGTCGCGCCGGGTTGGAGCGTAATCGAGACCGGCGACACCACGATGGTGTTCGGAGGCGCATCGGTGACTGTGAGCGTGACTGTTGCGGTTTTATTCGTATCGCCCTCAGTCACCGTCACTGTGGCGGTGCCCGCGGCTAGTGCAGTGACCAGCCCGTTGCTATTCACTGTGACCACATTGCCGCCGCCGGTGGTTCCCGCGCCGTTCGCCGCGCGCCAGCTCAGGTCGGCGGCGGCGACGAGTACGGTTTGCCCGGCACTGTTGATCGGGTTGGCCAGCAGTTGCATGGTCGTGCCGGTCACCATGGTCAGCGTCGTGGATTGAATACTGATGCTGGAGACGGTACTGTTCATCGTCAGCGCGAAGGGCGTGGTTTGGCCAGCTACGATGATAATCGAGATGGAGCCACTCGCCTGCGCCACGCCGGTCCCCGCGGTTTCCGGATAGGCCGTCGCCTGCAAGGTGACAGTTCCGACCGGCAGGGCCGGGAAGATGACCGTCGAGACGCCGCCGCCGGACGGGCGGGCAACGATTTGCGCCGGCACCACGTCAACGCCGCTGCGCAGGGCGCGAATGACCAGACTGTTGCTGGCCAGCGGGATGACTCGCGTGGCGTGCGGCCAGGTAATGGTGATTGCGGCCCGGCCTGTCGCGGCGCCGGAAGGCGACATCGACGTATCGCTGCATCCGAAGAGGAAGAGCGCCGCCATGGCTGAGAGCAATAGAGAAATCGTGACTTTCATGGACGTGCCTCCTCTTATTGAATCGTGCCCTGCGCGCTGCCGGCCTGAATCGTGATGACGATCGTCGTCACCACGGTGCTGTCCGCCGCGCTGGTGGCCAGAATATGATAGGTGCCGGGCGTCGTCGGCGCGGTGAAGTCCGCGGCGGCGTTCGTCACATGGCTCAGGGTCGAGGCGTAACCGGGTTCCAGTACCGACCAGGTGACCGCCGGGTTGGCGCCGCCCAGGGTCTGCGCCGTCAGGTGCAGCGTATCGCCGATGGTGAGCGTAGCGCTGGTCGCGGAGACCGTCACGCGCGGCTTAACCAGGACTTGCACCGTGGCGGTGATGGTGCTGTCTACCGCACTGGCCGCGACCACCTGATAGGCGCCGGTCGTGGTGGGCGCCGTGTAGGTGGCGGTGTTCGCGCCGGTTGTGCTGATCGTTCCACCGGTGACGGTCCAGACCACGCGCGGGTCGGGCAATCCGACCAGTGTGGCGGTGAAGGTCGTGGTATCACCAACCCCGATAGTGACGGTGTTCGGCGTCACGGTCAGGAACGGCGCCTGCACCGTGGTCACCTCGGCGGCGGCTGATTTTGATGGATCAGCGACACTGGTGGCAATAACACGATACCGACCCACAAAGGCGGAGGAGAAAACGCCGGCCTGGGTGATCGACGCGCTGCCGCTGGTGCCCACGCCCACCACGCGCCACAACACGTCGGTATTAACGGCGCCGGTGACGATGGCGGTGAAGGGCAGGCTTTGGGAGCACGCGATCGTGGTGGTCGAGGGGGTGATGGTGATGGAAACGCCGCCGCCGCCTCCCCCGGTGCAACCAAGCAGTAACGTCAGGGTAAGCAGCGCCGCGAGCGCCAGAAAAACCCGAGCGATCATCATGTCTACCTCTTTTGACGCGCGGTGTATTGGGCCGCACGGCATGCGTCCGCCAGGCGGAGCATGTCCGGCGCCGGAAAAAATTGCCGGCTGAAGAGCCCGGGGGCATATGTCCCCCACGGTTTATTCCATAGAAATGTGTAACATCACAGAGGTTATTGCGATAACCTCCAAAGAGCCCGCCGCAGATTCCTGCCGCGCGAACCTGCCGGCTGTTTTATCTATTCGCGGTCGATCGTCTTTTTCCTTGAATCGCCGCGAAACTATCCATTTGGTCGATCATTTTGTCGGTCGCTCCCGCCGGCAGGTGACGGTCTCGAGCACTGGAACGGTGCGTCACGCGGCCTCATCTGGCGGAAACGACTTCCATTTCCCGCACCGGGAGCTATCCTGCCTCCCTGCAACATTTCTGTCCTCGCCTGCGTATACCTGATGGGAAAAGGAGCGTGTTTTCCGGCGTCGAAAGGTGAGGGAAGCACGTGGGTGTCGATGTACGTGGAGGTGGAACGTGGGAAATCGCATACAGTTGCCGACATGGTTAGCGTTGGGTCTCGTACTACTCGGTGTGGGGATGGCGCTGCCGGTACGGGCCGTCACCATGGCGGAGATCAACGAACAGGTCGCCCTGTTGAAGGACGCCGATGCCGGCGTGCGCACCAAAGCCCTCGGCATCCTGGGGGGATTCAAGGACCCACGCGCTATTCCCGCCCTGAGTGACGTGCTGAAGAATGACACCGAACCCGCGGTGCGCCGGGCATCCATTGCGGCGCTGGTGGCGGTGAAAAATACCCGCGCGGTGCCCGCGCTGGTGACCGCGTTGGAAGAAGATACGGATGCCGGTGTACGCAGCGACGCGGCCAAGGCCCTGGGGCTCTACAAAGACACGCGCATGCTGGATGCGGTGACCGCCGCTATCAAAGATGACAAAGACCCCACCGTGCGCCTGGAGGCAGTGACGGCTGTGGGGGCGTTACGTGACATCCGCGCCGTTGAGCCGCTGACTACCGCGCTGCTGGACACGGAGATCAGCGTGCGCAAAGAAGCCACGCACCAGTTAGGTACGATTAAAATCCCGCAAGTTGTTGAGCCGTTGATTGGCATGTTGAAGGATAAAGACGCCGGCATTCGCGCCGAAGCCGCTAAAGGGCTGGGCAATGTGCAGAACGCCGACGCAATTCCCGCGCTGAAAGACGCCACAAAAGACGATGACCCCGCGGTGCGCAAAGAGGCGGTGCTCGCGCTGCAAGGGATGCAAGCCCCCGGTGGGCATGATGACTTGCTAGCAGCGTTAAAGGATGACGATGCCACCGTGCGCCTGGGGGCGGTCAAGTCGTTGGCCGCCGAGAAAGATCCCCAGGACATTGACCCCTTACTCGGGATGCTGGGAGATAAAGTGCTGGAGGTGCGCCACGAGGCGCTGCTCGGGTTGGCGCCGTTGATGACGGACAAGCTACTCGAACCAGTCAGTGCGGTGCTCAAGGATGCCGACGCCACCATGCGACTGGAGGCGTTGCGCGCGCTGGTGGCGCTCAAGGGGGCCGATATCAGCAAATACCTGCTGGCGGCCTTAAAAGACGAAAATGTAGAGGTGCGGCGGGTCGCCATCAACACGCTCAGCACGCGGATGGACCCGGACTTCGTGCCTGCCATTAGCGCACTCATCGCCGACCCGGATGCCAATATTCGCCTGGTGACGCTGCGCACGCTGACGCCGTTTATGGATGCCAAACTGGCACTCACCCTCGTCCCACTGCTGAAGGATACCGACGGTACCATTCGCCACGAAACGGTAGTAGATATTCGCGGCGTAATGAACGAGGCGCTGGTTGACGGCGTAGCCTCGCTACTGAAAGACCCGGACACCGGTACGCGCCGGGATGCCATTTACACCTTGCGCGCGCTGCACTCACAGAAGATCATCGACCCGCTGATCGTCGCGGCGCAAACTGACCCTGACGGCACGAACCGGGTCGAAGCGATCAAAGGAATAGGCGAAGTGCCGGATAAGAAAGCCACCCCGGCACTCGTTGCACTGCTCAAAGATGGTTGGGATCAGATCCGCGTATATGCCAGCGTGTCGCTCTACGCGATTAAAGACCCGAAAGCCAATCCCGCGCTGCTTGACGTGCTGAACACCGATGGGTCGTCCTGGGCGCGGTGCTGGGAGATCAATGCGCTGGCGATCACCCTGGACCCCGCCGCAATCCCCGCGATCATCGCTCACCTGAAAGATGGTGATATGTGGGTGCGCATTACCGCGGTCAATGCCTTGCCAGCGTATAAGGATGCCAGCAAAATACTGGATCCGCTGACTACTGTGCTGAAGACGGATGAGGTGATGAACGTGCGCCGGGCCGCGGCGACCGCTCTGGGGGCGCTGGGCGACCCCAAAGTCGTGCCGGTGTTGGTGGAGCAATTGAATGCCGATGACGCCGCATTGGCCTGGGGAGCCGCCGCCGCGCTTGCCGGCATGGGCAAGACCGCCGTCGATCCGCTGGTCGCCGCGTTGCCCAAAGTCGATACGCCGTCACGCATTAAAATGATCAACACGCTGGGCATCATTGGCGATGCGCGCGCTCTGCCGTCCCTCAGCGCAGCCCTGCGGGACGACAGCATGGACGTCCGTCGTGAAGCGGCAACCGCGCTGGGCAAACTGGGCGCCCCGGCGAAAGAGGCCTTACTCGGCGCCCTCAAGCAGGAAGACGCCGGCGTGCGCGGCGCCGCGGTTGCCGCGCTGGGCGGCATAAAAAGCCCCGTGGTGGTGGATGCGCTGATCCTCATGCTGAAAGATCCCGACCAACAGGTGAAGCGTAACGCTGCCGGCGCGCTGGGCGCTCAAGGCGACGCACGCGTGTTGCCGAATCTCTTTGAAACCTCCCGTGACGGCGACGAGTGGTTGCGTTGCGTGTCCACCACGGCTCTGGGTATGATCGGTGATGCCAAAGCCGTGGACCAGATCCTTGATCGGCTGACCAACGATCCTAACTGGTACGTGCGCCGTGAGGCCGCTACCGCGCTGGCTGCCATCAAACCCAAGGATGATAAAGTGGCCGATGCCTTGCTTACCCGCCTGGCCGAAGGGGAGTTTCAGGTGAAAATCGCGGCGATTCGCGCCATGGGGGCCATCAAAAATCCCAAAGTCGTGCCCAATCTCATTACCTTGCTCGACGATCAGGCCCAGGATACGCGCATCGAAGCGGCGCGCGCGTTGGCGCAAATCAACGATCCCCGCGCGCTAGACCCGATCATTGCACGCTTGAAGGACCCCAGTATCACCATCCGCGCCGCCTTTGCCCGCGTGCTTGGGAATATCGGTAATGAACAGGCAATCGAACCGCTCATCGCGCTGATCAAGGATGACAGTGATGAAGTGAAACAAGCGACCGCCGCCGCCCTCAGTCAGTTCGGCAAAAACACCAAAGCCGTCCGCGCCTTGACCACCGCCGCCAGTCAGCACAATCTGCCCGTGGTCGCCGGCGCCTATGTGTCCTTCATTCGCCGCGGCACGCCGGGCACCGAGGGGGTCCTCAAAGACGCGCTACAGCAATTCGGCACGCCGGAGATGGCATTGACCTTCCAGCAATGCGGCAATCTCACCCTGGCAAGCGCAGCCAAACAATGGATTGCCGACAAAGTCGCCAAAGACGCGCAGGCCATGGACAAAGCCGCGGCCCTGCCGGATGTCGTCTGGCCGAAGGAAGCGTCAAAACAAGCGCCGGCCGCTCCGCCGGGACCGGCGAAATAGATTGAGCTGGTCCCAAATACGTAGACTATGGGACCAGCTCTAGCCTGCATTATTCATAACATTTCGAATAATGCCACAGTTAGCCCGGCAGTCAATTACTTCATGAATAATCAGGGCTAGCAGCCTGCGGATAAAGTATCGTTGTGCGCTGCTGCCGAGCTTTTCGCGTCAGGCGAACACGATATCTGTAACTCTATGAAGGCATAGACGATAGATATCGTGTGAAGCATCACGCGGAAAGATCGGTGGCAGCGCCGACGAGACTTTATCCGCGGGCTGCTGGGTAGAAAGTTCCGTGGATGATCCGCGCCACGCCTCTTCTATAAACTCGCGCATGCCCCGTAAACGCGGGGTTAACGGGGTTGACCAGTTGGTGAGCAGGCGGGGGTTGTCTTCCAGCGAAGCTCGACCGCTGTAGCCGCCGGCGTATGCCGTGTGCAAAAAGCCGTGAAAATCGTAAGTTGTGCCGGGACCGGCGTCCGGGAGGGCCGGGGTGGCCAAATGCAGGTGCGCCAGATACGGTGCGGCAGCGCGCAGGTGTTCCAGCGGTTCGCCGGCAGCGGCGAAATGGAAAAGGTCGGCAAGAAGACGCACGTGCGGGTGGTCAATCTCCCGCGTGAACATGACCCCATCCGCCACGCTGGTGAGCAGGTTATCCATGGCCGGAGAGAGCGGTTCCAATGCGATGGTGATGCCGTGGCGCGCGGCGAGATCCCCCGCCAAACGCGCCGCCGTAACGAATTGCGCCCGCGCCCGGTCCAGGGGAAAATCTTCCGGCACGCGGCGTGACCCGGCGCTGCCGAACACCATGATCGCCACACTCACCTCCGCGGCGCGACACAGCGCGCGCGCCATGTGGGCGCCCACGGCCTCCAGGTCTACCTCCGGGCCGGTGACGTGTAGATGACCGGGTAAAAAGCAATTGCACGCCTCGATCGGCAGTGGCGCCGCGCGCAGGAACTGCCGCACCGGGGCAAACGCCGCGTCATCCTCTTCAGGCCGCAAGGCATAGACCCCAATTTCCGCATAGGCGAAACCGGCCTCCGCCGCCGCGGCGAGGTGTTCAACCGGGGTACAAATCCCAATACGCATGTCGCTGGTCCTTGCTCAGGAGTGTAGCCCTTCTCTATCATGCTGGTACAGACAAAAGTCTGCGCGCCAGACGGCAACAGTAACAGATCTTCGTGCTAGCGCGGTACCGGCACCGAACTCAGTACGCTCTCGATCAACTGATCCGTGGTCAGCCCCTCCAACTCCGCTTCGGGACGCAATATGATGCGGTGGCGGAGGACGGGGCGGGCAATCATTTTCACGTCGTCGGGCGTGATAAAGGAACGCCCTTCCAGCGCGGCCATAGCGCGGCTGCAGCGCAGCAAGGCGACGGTGGCGCGCGGGCTGGCGCCCAGGGTGACCTGCTGGGCGTTACGGGTGGCGCCGACGATCTGCACCAGGTATTGCAACACCCCGTCTTCCACGGTGATGTGCGCCACTTCAGCCTTAGCCGCGGCCAGCAACGCCTCGTCGACGACCGCATTGATGCTCGATTCGGCGAGTTGGTGCGGGTCGAATCCGTCGCGATGCAGGCGCAGCACCTGTAACTCCTCATCGGGAGTGGGGTAATCCACTTTGAGCTTCATCAGAAAACGATCCAACTGCGCTTCTGGCAACGGGTACGTGCCCTCATACTCGATGGGGTTTTGTGTGGCGATCACCAGAAAAGGCGAGGGCAGTATATGGTCCACGCCGTCGATACTCACCCGGTGCTCTTCCATCGCCTGCAACAGCGCCGCCTGTGTCTTGGGTGGGGTGCGGTTGATTTCGTCCGCCAGCAAAATTGCCGTGAACACTGGCCCCTGTTTCACGAAAAACTCCGCGGTTTTCATGTCGTAAACCGTGGTGCCGATAATATCGGACGGCATCAAGTCCGGCGTGAATTGCACGCGGTGAAAGACGCAGTGCAAGGTGTGAGCCAGTGTCTTGGCCATCAACGTCTTTGCCGTGCCGGGCACGCCTTCCAACAAGGCGTGGCCATCTGCCAGTAAGCAAATGAGCAAGCCGTCGATAATGGCCTCTTGCCCCTTCACCGCTTTGCTCAACTCCGCGCGCACCGCGTTGCCCATCCACTCTGCCGTGCCCGGGGTAATAGTCGTGTCTCCCATAAGTAGTACTCCTCAGCTGAAAATACAAAATGGCGAATGCCAACACGCATTCCCTCTTTGGTCTGGCTATCGTCCCCGTCGATGCAGCAAGCGTTGAATTTCTCCCGCCAGTCGGAAGACGGATTCCGGGTCGGGACGGTGTTGTTGTTCCAGCGCGGTCAGATGGCGGATCACGTGAGTCAACTGCTCGGGATCCACGACCTGCAGGCGTCCGTTGGCTTCCAGGAAACGATCCGGCGGGGCCTGCACCGGCACGCCCAGGCGACGGCCCAACTCGCGCCGCGTAAACAAACTCAGTCGTTCGCAGACCACATGGGTAGCCTGTGCACGCTCCAGCAGCGACGCCATGGACGTCAGATATTCGGCGCGTGAACGGCTGAAGCGCTCCGCGGCCGGTAATCGCGGCGCACCGAAGCGCCAACCCAAGGTAGCCAGCATGAGCAGCAACGCCAACGCAAGTTGGCCCAAGCCCAGCCGCGTGAGTCCTTTGGTCAGCGACCACACATTCATATTCGCGCCATACCCGTGGTGGTATTCATCGAAAATGACCGGCGCGGCAGGTTGCAGATTGGCTAACGCCAGTATGAAATCAAGGTTCTTGCCCGTGGCCAGCGATGCGTTGGAGAAGGAGTCCGGCGATGCGCACCAGACGATGCCGCCGGCGCCCAGCGCGGAATACGCGGTCACGATTCCCTGGGCATCCGCATATAAGGGCACCGCACCGCCGACTTTCGCGGCCAGCGCCTTCGGCAAGATGGAACTTTTCGGGAAACGATAGGCCGCGGTGACTGCCAGGGTGGGAGCGGCTTTAGACAAAAAGGAAGGCGTCACCGCGGTTGCTTCCGATGGGGCGGCGCTGGAGGGGGCGCTGGCGCTGCCGGGCACACCCAACCAGTGTCCGATAATATCCAATCCTCCTTGCGCGACGGCATTATCGGCATCGGGTTGTTCCTTACTACCCTCCAACTGCGCCAGCAGGCTGTCGCTATGCCGGTCAAGCAGCAGCAGTGCATGATTCCCCTGGGCCACCCACGCAAAGAGCCGACGGGATTCATAGGGGGTAATGGCCACCTTATATGGATCGGCTACAATCAGCAGGCCACGCTCGGGGAGCAAGGCATAGGGGCGTGTCAGGCGGCGCGTCGCATATCCCGATTCGCGCAATGTCGTATAGAGGGCCTGATACCCCTCCGGCAGCGTTAGATAGCTGGAGCGCGTCGCGATACTCGGTGACAGATTGCCGAAACCGACGTCGTCGCGACTGGCGAGGGTCATCAACACTGCGATGAGCGTCACGATGAGCAACAGGCCCAGAATTTCCATCCGGAAGCGCATCAGGCCTCCTCCACCACGGTCGCGCGGAAGTGACGACTGGTCTCCAGCAGGGAGGTGAACTCGTCGCTGGAGACGGGCAGAAAGCCGTACCAACTCCATTCAAAACGGCGGATAATCGGACGCAGGCCGTCGTGAATGGCCTGGCGGCCCTGGCGGCGTAATTCACGCAACACCTCCCCGTTGGCGCGCGCGTCCTCATAGCGCAACACGCCGCGAGCATCTAGCAGCACCAGGCACGCGCGGGAAAGTATGCGCAGCGCCTCGCGTTGTTCGCCGTTCGCCCACAGTTCTTCCGCGCGGCGCAAGGAGCGTTCCCAGAAGGAGGGCTCCTGCCGGCGGCGGAGCACCGGGTCTTGCGGGATATCGTCGTCGGCCGCCGCCGGCGCCTGACGCTGCCGGTGCGCGAGCATTAACCGGTTGACCAGCACGCCACAGAAGAAGAGCGCAATGACGGAGAGAAGAATAATGACAAAGTAACGCCAGCCGGTCCCAAACCCGTTCAACCAGGTCATGTTGATCGGTTTCGGACTGATATGGATCATCCGGAGCAGACCACCCACCCAGGTAAAGAAGCTCTTGACGACTTTCCCCACGGCCGTCGCGATGGCGCTCCAAGCCTTCTTCAACGCTTCGAGTATCCGCGTGAGCCAGGCGGGCGGTGGCTTCGGTGTGGCGGGCAGCGGTTTAGTGCCCAATTGTCGGAATTCCGGTCGCGCCAACACCTCCTGCAGGCGTGCGTGGGCCGGGGACACGCGCGGGGAGACCGGCGCACTAAGGACGCTGGCGCGGTAGAGGGCGTATACCTCCTGGCGCGCTTGCAACACCGTGTCGCGTTGGGGATGTTCCCGCGCGCGGTCCAACGCCGGGCAGGCGCCGTCCGGCACCTCGGCATGCGCCTGTCGCACCAGCGCGCCGGCCCGGTCGGGGTGGTGCGCCGCCTGCGCGAGCAAACGCTCCGCGTCGACCAGATGTTGCGGCGTCACCGCCGCCGGAACGCCAGCCGGCAGCAGGCAGCAGAGCCAGAGCAGCCACCCGAGAAGGTTACCCCGCATCCTGCTCCTCCTTGCGCGCCGCCGGCTCCGGCGGCTGGGAGTAGTCGGGGGGGGAAGAAGCGGGCAGCGGTTCCGGCGGACGGGAGTAATCGACCTGCGCGGTCGCCGCCACCGGCGCCGTGGTCCGCGTCGTGGGTAGTGCTTCCGGGGTGCGGGGCGCCGGGGCGGTGTAATCGGGGAAGTACGCGGTGGGGGAAACGGCGCCCGGCGCCACGAGCAGTGCCTGGTCGAACTCCTCACCCAATCCCATCTGACGCGCCATCCAGCGCAAATCCAGGTTGTCCAGCCGGCATTTGCCATCGAGATACACCAGCGCCTGCAAACTGGCGAACATGGCGCAGAAGAGCACGCTGGTGAGGCCGCAAAGGAGCGTCGCGATGATCATCACGCTCACCGACGGCGCCAGATATTGGGTCACCTGGAGCAACCCGAACCCGAGGAGGGCGATGAACGGGATGAAGAGCAGCGGGAAGGTGGTGAAGACAATCACCGCCCCAGCGTATTCCTTGAAACGATGCAGACCGATGCGCCAGGACTCCCCGAAGGCGGCGAACGGCCCCAAGTCGTCAAAGACGAGAAAGATGGGGACCGCCAGGAACGGCGTCACGGTGATGACGAAAGACAACGAACCGGAGACGATGATCACTAGCAGATAGATCACCCCCACCACTTCTCCGCCGCCGACGGACAGTAGCGCCCCCAGCACCACCCCGAGGATCAATCCGATGAAGCCGACGACCAGCGCGACCAGCGTCGAGACCACGGCGCCCAATATGCCGAAGATGATGCCGTTGATGAGCAGGCTGAACACCGGTCTCACCAGCCGGCTGAAGACGCGTTGGAGCGTGATCGTTTCGCCGTAGGCGTGAAGGATAGCGATTTTGCACTGCGCGAGATAACTGACCGACATCGCCGCGGTGCTGCAAAGCGTGAGACCGGTAAGATAGAGCCAGAAGCGGCCATTGGTCAACATGGCGGATGCCGCGTCCCAGGTAAAGGTGCGTAAAAAACTCTCGGGGATGACGAAGAGGCGCATGAACGCGGTGTAGACCGCGACCAGCACAAAGGGAATGACCCCGGCCAGCAGCAGGTTGACCGCCTGCTCCTTGAAGAGATCAAAACTATCATCCAATAAATCCCGCAGGGTGTAGGTGTGCACCCAGGGCGTCATCTGCGCCATGCTCTATCCTCACCCTTTCCGTTCGCCGGGTATGGTCCGGCATCCTGCCGGCGGGTGGAGGCATCGCCCCGCACAAATGCATCCTGACAACACATACACTTAATTAATGTAGTGGGCTATGGTGTCCTGTACACCGTTAAAGTCACCACGATAGTCACTGTCTGGAACAGGGCGGGAGCCCGGCTGTAAAAAGGTTTCGGATGATCACCGGACAGGCCGGGCTCCCGCCCTGTTCCAGACAGTGACTGAGATTGTGAAGCATTGGACTGGGAAAACGGGAACTGGCTCCGCTTTCCGCACTCCTCTTTCCACGCGCCTTGACCCGGGGCGCGTTGGCATGCGAGAATAACCGTTATGGAAATTGGTATCATCGGTCTGCCCAGTGTGGGTAAGACGACGCTTTTCAATATTGTGACCCGGCACTTCGTGAAAACGGGGGTCTTTTCCGCGTCCAGCGCGCCGAATATCGGTGTGGCGGTGGTGCCGGACCCGCGGCTGAGCTGGCTCGCGGCGCAATACCTGCCCAAGAAGACCACCTTCGCTACCGTCAACTTCGTAGACGTGGCCGGATTAGTAGAAGGCGCCACGAAAAAGGATGCCTTCAGCGGGCCGTTTCTTTCCGCGTTGCGCGCGGTGGACGCGCTGGTGCACGTGGTACGCGCCTTTGACGACCCGGCGGTGCCGCACCCCAATGAGTCCATCGACCCGGTACGCGACATCCATACCGTGGATACCGAGTTGCTGCTGGGCGATATGGGGGTGGTGGAGAAACGCATCGAGCGCCTGGAACAGGATATCAGCAAGGGGCGCAACCGCGCGGAAGCCGAGAAGGAACTCGTCGTCTTTCGCCGTCTGGAAGAGTGTTTGGGGCGCGAGCAACCGTTGCGCAGCGTGGAATTCTCCGAGGAGGAGAAACGGCAGTTGCGCGGTTATACCTTTCTCTCCTTAAAGCCCATTGTTTACGCCCTGAACCTGGGCGACGGACAGACCTTTTCCCCCGCGTTGCTTCCTGGACTGAAGGTGGGTGAGCGCGATGGCGTGCTGCTGGTCAACGGCAACCCGGCCATCGCATTTCAGGGAAAACTGGAGGAAGAGATCGCCCAACTGCCCGAGGAGGAAGTCGCCGACTTCCTGGAAGCGATGGGCATCGCCGAACCTGCCGCGCACCGCCTCATCCGTACCTGCTATTACGTGCTGGACGTCATTTCCTTCTTCACTGTGGGCGACGACGAGTGCCGCGCCTGGACCACACATCGCGGCGACACCGCTCCGGTAGCCGCCGGGCGCATCCACAGCGACCTGGAACGCGGCTTCATCCGCGCGGAATCCTTCAAATACGCCGATCTGCATCGCCTGGGCACCGTCGCCGCGATCAAAGACGCCGGTCTCTTCCGCCTGGAAGGCAAAGAGCATGTGGTGGAAGACGGGGAAATTTTGAACATTCGCTTCAACGTTTAGCCCGCTTTATTCGCGAAGCGAATAAAGCTACGGCTACCAACCCGCGGACGATCGGTTTCAGAACTGTACTCCGCACTCAGGCTCTACATATCCACATATACGGCGCGCATCACTTCTTCCAGACTGGTGACGCCGGAGCGGGCTTTATCCATGCCGTCGTCGCGCAGGTTGGGGAAGCCGCAGTCGCGCATAATGTTGCGAATGTGGCTCGCGGGGGCCTTCACCAGAATCGCCTGTTGGATTTCCTCCACAATGGGCACAATTTCGTAGACGCTGACGCGGCCCATGTAGCCGGTGCCGCGGCAACTGCTGCACCCCGTGCCGTGATAGTAGACCGTGCCGTCGTTGGGCAAGCCCAGTTTGGTACGCGTCACCTCGCTGATGGTCGCTTCCGTACGGCAGTTGTCGCAGATTTTGCGTACCAGGCGTTGGGCGATTAGGCCGTTCACTGCGGACGCTACCAGGAAGGGTTCGGCGCCCATGTCCACCATGCGCGCGGCGCCGGCAGCGGCGTCATTGCAGTGCAGCGTGGAGAGCACCAGGTGGCCGGTCAACGCGGATTGCACCGCCATTTCCAGCGTCTCCAGGTCGCGAATTTCCCCAACCATGATGATGTCCGGGTCCTGGCGCAGAATGGAGCGCAGACCGGCGGCAAAGGTCAGGCCAATTTTGGGGTGTACCTGAATCTGCGTGACGCGCGGAAACTGGTACTCGACCGGGTCTTCGACGGTGAGCACGTTTTTGCCGATACAGTCGATTTTCGCCAGGCAGGCGTAGAGGGTAGTGGTTTTTCCGGAACCGGTGGGGCCGGTGGCGAGCACCATGCCAAACGGTTTGCTGACTAATTCTTCCAGCACCAGGCGGTTAGCGCTGTTTAACCCGAGCTGGTTCAGGTCCATGGCCACCGGGCCTTTGGGCAACATGCGCATCACGGATTTTTCCCCGGAGATGCCGGGAATCGTCGAGACGCGCACGTCATATTCCTTGGTGCCCAGCGCTACGTCAAAACGTCCGTCCTGCGGCAGGCGGTTCTGGGCGATGTCCAGCTTGGAGAGAATTTTAATGCGGGAAATGACCTGCGGGTGCAGCGTCGGGTCGTAGGTCATGTGGTCATACATGATGCCGTCAATGCGGAAACGCACATAGACCGTTTTCTGATGCGGTTCAATGTGGATGTCCGTGGCGCGTTCGGCAATGGCGCGTTGCACGATGCCTTCCACGGTGCTGCTGGCGCCGCGTTGCTCCACCATCTGGCCGATGACTTGCTCACGCTGGGTGGCGGCGGTTTCCTGCGGACCGATGGACTGCAGTAAATCGGCGGGCTTATCGGCGAAATTTCCGCTGTAATGCACATCGATGCCGCGCATAATATCCGCTTCCGAGGCCAGTACCGGATTGATGCGACAGCCGGTCATCTGTTGCAACTGGTCGAGTTGCATCAGGTTGGAGGGGTCCAGGGTGGCGATGGTGAGTGTGCGCATTCCGTTGCGCAGCTCCGACAGTGCGACGGGACACACGCGGTACCGTTCGGCGAAGTTGCGTTGGATCAGGGCCAGCGCTTCTTTGGGCACCGGGATGTCCTGGGGACGCACGACCGCCACGGGGTCTTCTCGCATTGTAGGTCTCCTTCCAGATTCGATCCGGCGCCCGGCGGGGCGTGGGTACCGGGATCCGCTTATCAGCCATCGCCGCACCTCTGCGCCGCGGGAGCGGGGAAGGATGCGGTGTCATTGCTATATCATTAGATTCGCGCCACTGGGAAAAGTTCCTTTGGGGTCATCACGCACCGTCGGTAATTCTTGATTAAATCGTTGCTGGGGGGAATTGGTTGCGGCGCGGCATACGTGCTGCGGTGGACCCAACCCTGTTATGCCGGCCTGGTGCACGAACGCCCCTTCCGCCCGTTCACATCCATCGAATGGTTTCATCCACCGGCTTGCGCGGTTTCGGAAGCGGGGATTCGGCGGGTTTGCCGATGGTCAGCACGGCCAGCAACTCTTCACCGGGTTTGCACTCCAACGCGATATGCAGGTCATGACGTGCGACCAGCGGGGCGGTCAGCCAGCAGGTGGCATACCCGCGTTCTTCGGCCAGCAAGGTAAAGTAGGCCATCGCGCAACTGACGGACTGGATATCAGGGTGGCCGAACTGGCCGGCTGTCTCCCAGTGGCGCATGCCGTGTTCGACGAGAATCTGATCCAGCGGGGTCCGGTACCCCTGGTTGACGACGAAGATACACGCCGGGGCGGCCGCGAAATGCAGGGCCTGCTCCTGCCAGGCGCGCAAACGTGGACCTTCATGCACACACTCCGGCCACTGCCCCATCGCGGTGAGGTGTGCTTCCACTAGATGCGCGAGCATGTGGCGTAACTCTTCACGGATCACCACAATGAAACGCCACATCTGGCGATTGGAGACGTTCGGCGCCAGCGCCGCCAGGGCCAGCATCTCGCGCAAATCCTTCACATTCACCGCATCCGGCAGAAAACGGCGGATAGAACGGCGGTGGCGAATCGCTTCTTCGACAGTCACGGCATCCTCCAGATAGACAACAACCGGGACAACCGGTTACAATTTCCGCATTGTACGCATAGAGGATGGCTCCTGACAATAGCTCGCGGTCATTGCGAGGCGAATTGCCTGCCGGCGTGCATGAATAGAGCCTATCCCGGACGTTGAGACCGGCTATAAATACTGCGGGAGACCGATGCCACACGAAACGTATCTGTTTTTGCCCAATGACGCGGCCCGGGACGGTTTGTTGACGGTCACCGGCGCGGCATACCACCACCTGACGCGGGTACGCCGGGTACACATCGGGGAGTTGCTGCGCGCAGCGCTGCCCAATGGCCGGGTGCTGCGCGCCGAGGTGACGCAGATCACCACGGACCAATTGCTGGCGCTTGTGCTGGAAGACACGGCGGCGACTGGCCTCTCCCCCTGCGCCATCACCCTGTATCAGGCGGTGCTGAAGGGTGAAAAAATGGAAATGGTGGTACAGAAAGCCGGTGAGTTAGGGGCGCGGGCACTGGTGCCGGTCTACACGCGACGAAGCATCCCGCGTTGGACAGCGGAACAGGGGTACGAGCGCGCCACGCGCTGGCAGCGCATCGCTGATGCCGCGGCCGCACAGTGCGAGCGTCCCCTGCCGTTGTGGGTCGACATGCCGACCCCGCTAGCCACCGTCCTCGCCGCGCCGCGCACGACCCTCAGCCTTCTCCTGCATGAGCGCGACGGGCAAGCGCTGCATGACCTCGCGGCGCGTGTTCCCACAGCCCACGCCGTCGACCTTTTCCTCGGTCCCGAAGGCGGGTGGGACGACGACGAAACCGCGGCAATACTCTCCGCTGGCGCACATCCCATCCACCTGGGACACCGCATTTTGCGTGCGGAAACCGCCGCGCTGGCCGCGCTGGCGCTGACGCAATTCCTGTGGGGTGATCTGGGTTAGCCCCGACAAGTGTTAACTCTCCCCTTTTTCCCACGGTTAGTCACTGTTTGGAACAGGATGGGAACCCGGTCTTTCCCGTCAGGTATTTGTGATGAAACAACCACTGCTGCTGGTTGGAAAGGCTGGACCAAATGGTTCTAACATCCCCGCAGACTCGCTGGTACGCCGGGCTCTGTCTCTGGATCGCCTGTTTCGTTGTATTCCTCCCGGGCAGCGCGGCACATAACACGAGTATTGGCCCGCATCAGGTGCTGCTGCTTGATGGCAAACCCTTCACGTGCATCATGCTCTATCATCAGCAGTCGATTGCGGATCTCGAGACGTTCAAAAAACTCGGCATGAATACGGTCGACTATGCTTTTCCACGTGATGCCCGCACGATGTCCTCGACCGCGAAAGACTTCTTTGCGGCCTGCGCTGCGCGGAATCTGCACGTGATGGCCGACTATTCCGAACTGGTGCGTGCGCGACAATGGGAAAACCTGTCGGCAATCGTGAAGGAAGTCATGGTCCATCCCATGCTCCTGTTGCATTATGTGATTGACGAGCCGGAATATTATGGATTGACGGAAGATGAGGTGAACAAGGCGCTCGACATCGTCAAACGTACAGATCCCCATCATGTCACGTATGTCGTTCACGATCGATGGAACGGTGTTGACGCGTACGCTCATACACATCCGGATATTTGGGGGGTCGATTATTACCCCATTCGCTGGAACGGCGTTCCGCCCAATGCGTTTTATGACTACGATAAAGATACTCAGGGACACCCCACTGCGACCACGCTCGAACGCCTGCGCACGGTTTTTGCCCGATATGATGCGCTGACTGAGGCGCCGATCTGGTGCATTCTCCAATGCCACAACATACCGGGGGACGATTATTATGGTGCAAATCGTCGCTATCCCACCCCCGCGGAACTCAAAGGCATGCTCTATTTAGCGCTCAACAGCGGTGCGGATGCCGTCCAATTCTACAACTGGCTGTCCTATGGGAATTATCTCGCGCTGGATCAAAACAATCCGGCGGCCAATGCGTTAAAGGACGCACTCCCCAAGTTACTCGCCGAATATGGGGAAATACACCCGTATTATCAGCAGGCCAGAGTCGATTTATCCAAACCGCCCCTGTCTATGGTTCGCCTGACCGGTCAGGCGAAGTGGCGGATCGTCGCCGTCAACTACAGTGGACAGGATACGCTCCTCGTTGATATTCCGGGAACGGGGAAACGGACATTGATGCCCATGGAGGTGTTCATCGGCGGTACCCATATCCAATGAGGCTACGGCCTGCTGTACCTGGACACCTGACATACCGCCTGGCCCGTCGCTGCCTAGCGCGACTATCTACTGCGTACTGAAGAACCCGGTGAGATCGAGGATTTTCACTTTGCGACGCTGGTCGACTGTCCCCTGGATCCCGAGGAATTCGTTACGAATTTGGAATCGACTACCCTCCGCAGGCGCGCACTCCATCCAGCTGGGACACCGCATTCTGCGTGCGGAAACCGCCGCGCTACCCGCGTTGGCGCTGACGCAATTCCTGTGGGGTGATTAAGGTTAGCCCCGACAACTGTTAACTCTCCCCTATTTTCCACTGTTAGTCACTGTCTGGAACAGGGCGAGAGCCCGGCCAATTTCGGTGGTTATCTGAAACCATTGACGGCCGGGCTCCCGCCCTGTTCCAAACAGTGACTGAGATTGGGAAGTATAGCTGGAAAAATGGGAACTGGCTCCGATTTCCTCCACGCGAAGCGGGGCCGTAATAGGGGGACATGTTACCCAGAGGTAATTGCAGAATTCCCCAAAAATCCGTTTGTGTACCAAGGAATTAGTGGGCTCTCCGTCGAAGGTATAGTTACTACACCAAACCCGGAAGGAGAGCCCATGAGCCTGCAGACGCTCACCACGACTATAGCCGAC